>JGI24158J21664_10002260_pt1 | contig 23122 bp, 20 predicted proteins | sample Ectturendosymbi3_FD_21664 | JGI IMG/M metagenome (IMG submission 21664)
AACTGTGTCTATCCAGACGGCATCTGCATTACATTCAAAAACAGTAATGAAATATTAAGCACTAATAACATTCTTTGAGTGCCATACAGGGCATTTGCTTGGTTATTAACTTATTACAACCAGAAGACTTCCAACTTACGGAAGGCACAGACGTATTATATAACGTCATCATCCGATCCCACGCGCCAATATTTAGGCTCGCAGTATTTTAGGATTCTAGGCGAGAATACGCATTTTTAAAGCCCTTGATTGAGTTTCTAGCGTTTCTGGTTCAAAAGTTAGGCCAAAAAACAGCTAATTGGTAAGGGGTTTTTCTGAATACTTTTGAGGGATTTCCCTAATTAATTTTAATGTTTTTTGGCCCTAATCTTAGAACCAGGAACGCTAAAAATGCAATAGTAACCAAAAAACAGCTAAACCAAAGAAAAAATTAATGTCATTTAAATGGCTCCTGCGGGTCTTAAAGAGAGGTCGGGCAAAAATGCTGACGTTAGCAAAAAATAACATAAACATCCTATCATCATATAAGCATTAAAAAAAACCCAGACATCCTAAACTAAAAAGTTTTTTTTTTTATTGCAAACTACATACCTTCATGAGTCTTTATAGGTTTTGAACAGCTCACTAGCTCAATCTGATGACGAATTATTGCCTGTGGAGAAATGCCCCTCAGAGTAGATTTTGAGGGAGCAAAATTTTTGTCATTTTTTGGTTTATGAGCCATAATTTTCACTCCCGATATGTTAGGAAGTCAATCAAGGGTTCTATAGACGTGGATTTTGACCTAGTTTTCAACTAAACTTTGAGTCCAAAAAATGGCCCATTGAGACAGCGCCCAGGGCCAGGCAAAGATGGCCAAAATAACACGAAAACACCCCTACTTGTGATGTTCCCCCCAGAAAACCCAAAACGAAAAACGTTTTTTTTTCGATGTCAACTAGAAGTCTTGCTGAATCCGTAGAGGGTTTGAACAGCTCTGTAGCGGCTGGCGATTTATGGCCAAAAAAGGGCATGCCAATACGTTGGCGCACGCGGTCGTTAAAGGGTTAAAAGTGGTCATGAATGACATCAATTTTTGATGCTTTGGTGCAGGTTCGAAATCTGATGTTCACTCACCCTGCTTCATCACTTCACAGGTTACCTCTGATACCGATGTAAGGACTGGTGTGTAGTGTTACCTCTGATACTGATACAGGTTACCTCTGATACCGATGTAAGGACTGGTGATGTGTAGTGTTACGCGAAATCGATTTCCTAATGAAAATTTGCGATTGATTCATTGCTTGTTTCACGTGTGGGTTGAAGTTATTTGAATACAGATATGTGCAAAGTTTAATCATCACAAAAGACGAAAGCAGAGCCCAGTTGGCTGATTCCTCAAAAGTCCACAGAAAATCTAGAGCTTTTATTCGCAATTCCATCACCTGAATTTGCCTGACTACTGAGATCCACATAAACATGTTTTACCTAAATGTGTTCCAACAGACTTCCTGTGCTTCCACAATAACTCAGTTCCTGTTGGCAGTGCTTGCACACTACAACTTTCTTGAAAGATGTTGACAAACATTTGAAGTTTTCCGTTTCATCTAACTGACATGTTAACAAAGCAACTGCAACTGATTTTTAAACATGCAGGAAACAATGGACTCAATGACTGACAAATTCATGTGGTCAACCACAGAAATGACTGCACATGTTGCTTTCTCAAAAAATGCATGCAGTGGACTAAAAATGTGTCTGTGCATGCTTTATAGCACGAATGACTAAGTTCCATCCACTGCAGAAAAAAGCATGCATGGTGGACTGAAAGTTGCATACGCAATAAGTTTTCTCATGGTGAAAGCTGATTTTTTTTCGGTCATAGACCAATACGTTTTTTAAATGACTGAGAAAAATTAAGTCATTTCAGTCAGAATGTTTGAAAATATGGGCTAAAAAACAATTTTATGGTGTGTTTTGATACAACTGTAAGACAAATGACAAATGTTTCAGTGACCAAAATATCTCAGCCAAAAAACTTAGGGTGGAAGCAAGTATAACGCTGATGTTGTGGAAGATTCAAACTGAAGTGCACTACCTGGTTTAAATTAGCATTATGGATCCAGATAGTTTAAGATCTGAATCCTCCTGGATTCCTAAATGCCCATCCGCATTGTTATATGTTCTTGCAAAGCATAAACATTGCATAAACTAGATGTTTTAAAATGTTTTGGTTTTTCACAAGATTGTGCATGCTTAAACCTTAATAACCCAATAAAAAATCAGAATAAATATCTACTTGTTCTGTTTATCTGGCATAGGTACAGTATGTAAAATAGCTTTCTGATGGCTGGTAAGCAAAGCACTTTGCTTCATGTTGAGGGTGTTGAAGCATGCAATCGAAATGACTGGACATCTGCTTTACAGATTTTTAACCAAGTTCAGCCAATGTCTGCAGCTGTCTGTTTCAATATAGGCAATTGTCATATGCATTTACAAAATCATGAAGATGCTGTTGCAGCATATGAAGAATGTTTGACTAAAGACAAATACTTTGCTATCGCCTATTTCCAATTAGGTTGTGCTTTGACTCATATGAAAAAACTAGCTTCAGCAATTGAAAAGTTTGAGGCATGCATAGAAGCATTGCGTGGAAACCCTCATATCGATTATAGGCAGCTGGGAATGAAGCACAAGTTTTATGCATGTGAAGCAAAGTTGAACTTGGCATTGGTCCATTTGTTTAACGGCAGTGTGCAGGATGCACAGATCTGTCTTGAAGAGGCTGTGACATTGCCTCGTGATGAAAACAAGCATTTTTTTATTAACTCTGCCCTGGATGCTTTGTCTGTTGAAAATTGGGACTATTTTGATGACAGTCCACTGCATAGATTTGTGCACCTTCCTAGTTCGTGTCTATTCTACCCAAGCAAGGCAAAGATGGATGGATTAAAAACAAAATCAAAGTTTATGGAATCCGCACAAGTTGTTTCTGCCACTGATGATACATATTCATTTGTCGGGTTTGTTGGACCAAGAAAGCTGCAGAGAGGAAGACAGGGTGATGGTAATGTAAGTCCATCTCCTAAAAATTCTGGTGTACCACCTCCTTTGCCTACTGTTGCTCCTCCAAGGCAGTTTTCAAATTCACCTGTAAGGTTAAGTCCAATTTCTCAGCCTACACCTGTTCACCTACCTATACCAAGCAAGCCTCCTTCATTTGCTCCTCCAAAGCAATTGTCAAATTCACCTGCCAAGTCAGGCGCAATTGATCAACCATTACCTGTTTACCCACCGATGCCCAGTAAACCTCCTCCAGTGTTGGCTTCTAAGCATTCTCGTCCAGTGTCTCCTAATTTCAAGAGACCTGTCATACTCCCTAGTTCAACAGGGACCAGTGGCAATGGAATCACTGCTGATGCATCCTCACTGGCTAACACTGCAGCCAATTATAAACAAGCACTAAAGCCAGTCAAACGACCACCACCACCTAGCAAACAAAGTATCAAATCAAACTTGAATTGTCACCTCACAGTCAAGCTGCTTGTTCCCAAAAACAAAATAACTACATACACAGAACTGTTGGAACAATTGGCACGTAGTTTTGAGGCTTTGTCTCAAGAGTTGCGTGCTAATCCTTGTGCAGCTGGTGTTACTCTGCATTCCAATGACAAAAAACAATCAGCCTCCACAGTTGTCAGCGATGCAACATGGAAAAATACTTTCATTAATGCTGTTAAGGAAAATGCACTTGATCTTTCAGTGGATGCTTCCAGACTGTTTCAAAAGCAAGAAGTCAAACTTTCTGATGAAAAGATTTCTTTTCAAGGTCCACAAGGTGTGGAAGAAAGTGTTTATACTGATGAGGTACATGCCCAGCAACATAACACATCAACTGCCGATACCTTCAGAGAAGGTGAAGAAGAAATGTATGCCACCACAGTCATGCCTGCTTACAAGGTATGGTCATAACTACAGGACAAGCAAACTGTACTCTTGCTTTAGTATTTTTCTCCGTATGCTCTGTTCTTCTATTGCTTCATGTGCATTCCAATTGATCTGCAAAACCAAAATGACTTGATTTTCTAAATGTTTGTATATAACTTAGAGAAAAGAAAATAGATCTTTTGTCAGTGATTGCCATGCCCTTGTGTTGGTGACTTTCAAACACATTCAAATAAAAAATCACATACGTTGTGACTGCCATTTTCACTTTTGAATTACACATGTTGTTTCCATTTGTATTGGTTCCCAAAATTATTTTCAAAAAGTGTCAGATAAAAAGCCTTTTCAGGGTCACATTTTGTGCAGCCATCTTGGCTATTTCACACACATTTTGTTTTGCTGCTACATTTTGTGCCTATGTTCTTCTAGCTGGAAAGCACATGAATGCCCTGTATTATCAGTTTGCACATACTGACATTGCATGTATTTATTCAGATTGAGAGTCAGGTTTCAGATTGAGTCAGAAAGTCAGATTGAGAACTTTTGGGCAACTTAGATTTTGTCTTATGTGGAAGTAAGCATAGATATAAAAGTGGAGTTTATGGCAATGATAAAATCAATATTTGCAATAGACAGACATTCTTTCTGTGTTATCATTTGGGACTTTATGATGAATCCTAGGAAAACCATCTGATGTGTGGTTGTTTTATATTAAATAAGTCAATTTTCTGTTTCTTTCTATGCTACCCATGCTGTCAGTTCAAATCTCATACAGAGATTGTTTGTAACACGTTTCCAGGGTCAGTTATAATAGTGATTGTTTGCGTACATGTAATTGTTGTTTTGTTTGTGTAGAAAAATTCAGTTATTTCTGTTAGTATGACTATTTGCAATTTTTTTGTCATGAAAATGCAATATGTTTTGTTTTAGCTCTTGGTTAGTGCGGCATTGAATGCGTTATGCACCACAAATGAGATTTTTTTCTAAAAATAGCACCTATCGAGTACAAACAAGCAAAAGAACTCGCTCAAACGAAAGAAAGAAAAGAAAAAAGCAATAATAGAGTGATCACAGCAGGTGATCATAGTTGTTGCTTGCTGCGACAGTGAGAACATTTGAGTAGATGCAGCTTGAGCTTTCTGACCATAACAATGACTAGGAAACACCCAAGAATGCTTATTTACATGTCAAGAATATTAGATGAGATTGTTGTTCATTATAATTCTTTATAAAAATGATTTCCAAATGCTTTGCCGTGTGCAAGAATCTCCAATGCCCAGAAAAAGATAAGTTCTTAGTGCACAGCACAGTAGTCTCCACTTATTACTTAAGCCCACCTTGGGAATAGACTATTTTGGGTTTATATGTGCATAAATGAGTATGGCTGACTGTATTATCGCTAAAAGTTGCTATTAACACTGTGCACAACAGTTACAGGTAATAAACACTTTTCTTCGTTTATTATGGTGAAGCAATATCTATTTTTGTGCAAAAACATCAAGAGTAAGTTGTCTCATTGGTTTTTGGTGCCATAGAAACTTTGGAACATGGCCATTCAATTTTTTAGATTAATGTATTTTGTAGAAAGAGATGTTGAAGACAGCACCTTTACAGCAATTTGGCAGTGCTAGGTAATTTTTTTAAATCTCAAGGTTCTTAGACAAGGCTACGTCTGCACGTCTCTTTGCAATTTTAAAAATAAATTGCAGAGCACCAACTGTGTTGCCGATATATCAATTATGGTACAAATGTATGATTTATGACAAAACAATTGAATTAAGAACAAGGTCAGCAGCATAACAGAGTGTGAAACCATCGAAAACAAGACCAAGAAGTGTGAGTTGTGACACTNTTTCACTACATTTTAAGTTGAGTTTGAAAATTGGGCTTATGAAGTGGAATTTGGGCTTATAAAGCATGTTTTTTGTTGCAAAAATATAGGGAGCAATTCCAGACCAGACAATTTTGGGCTTATTACACGGGTGGGCTTAATAAGCAGGGACTACTGTACAATTTTTATGTCATTTCAAGTCATCTCAAAACCAACAACTTAAACTACTAATTGACATGATATATGTACAAGTTCAGTGTCTAGTTGTATATGCACATAGATGGTGTTGCTGTTGGAACTACTATGGCATCAATACGGTAATTGTTGATGTTTTTGTGAATTATGTTATCAATCAAACTTTTAAACCTGCTTTGGCTAAACTTGACTGAATGCAATCTTGCTCCATACACATTACCTTTTTATTTCTGAAACATACTTCTGCCAATGCATTCCTTTAAAATATATTTTTCTGAGAATTTTCAGGCCAACATCCACATCACATTTCTTGAAATTTTAAAACAACCTGTAATGATGTCACTTTGTTGTTTTGGTTGAATTGATGATCAAAAAATTCAGGTTGGAATGAGAGGTATGTGTGCACAGTCAGCATTACTTGGATAATGGTTGATTTTATCTGTTTTTCTGTGTGTGCATAGCACTTAAATAATGCTTAGTGGTTTGTACAATTAATTTTGCTAATGATGAATACAATTGTTTTTTAAAAAACCTGAATGTGGCTTCATTTGGATAATCAAATATGCATTGTTCTCAACACTTGCTACCATGTGTGTACCAGGCATGTTGTGGAACTTTTGCAAAATTTCTCTGGTCACATAAAAACTGTTGTAATTAAAACACAAACAAGCATGAAAAGGCATAGGTAAAATAGAAAAACAACCTTTTCTGTCATATCTACACACACCAAAACATTTCTGCAACAATCAGCAGCACCACAGCAAGCTCGTGATCCTAATGTGGCCATTTTGAAAAAGAATGCAATCACTTTTGGAAACTGTTGAAGTAAAACTGTTGAAATACTATTTTAAAGCACCTAGAAACAATACAAAGTACCATAACATAAAGTTTATCACCATACACACAATCATTTAAAAATATATTGTAAATAAATTTTTCTGTATTGCAAACTGCTTGCACCAAGCTGACATCTTTCTACAGCAAAGAGTATTGATATGAATTTTGCACTCTAGTGTGGCCACGATTGAAAAAAACTTCAAGCAATCTTTAACCCACAACAAACCAACAATATGTTAAATAATTTGATGTTTTTGGTCACAGCTGGTATGCAAACGAAGCATTTTTGCCCAGATAAATTTATTTAGGTAGCCCAGTACCCAGCATTATCTGCACTCTGTACTTAAAAAATGTGGACTGGTCAGGTATAAGGTTGTTATAATACTTTGATTAGCCGTTCTACAGTAACAGTTGGATGTTCGCTCTGTTATATCTTGGTTCTGCACATAGCACTGAAAGCATAGCTGTTTTTTAAACAGTGTCTTTTTGAAGATAAAATTGAAAACCAAATATTCTGTTAAAGCTAGCATTATGCACCCTATCTAATCTTGTAATAACAAAAATGACCTTGCCTTGTAGGCTGACACAAATAGTTGGAGAAGTGGCCCCAAAATTTTATCTTAAACACAGCCTTTGTTTGGTTTGTACAGTGAGGTGAAACTGGGCGTAGTCATCGTAAATATCTCCCATGTTCACTTATGAAAATATACAGGTGATATTTTGTTTGTGGCAAGTGCTTGCAAAATTTTTAACTTCTGTGTGCTAATTCTGGTTCAACAGCACTTAAAAAACATTTAATATTAGGCGTTAAAGATTAACCTAAATCCATAGCATTACTTATGATATCACTATTGAAGAAGACAAGTAGTCATACAGCACATTTAACTGGACTTTTCACTTGCAGTCATGGGCATAGAAAGAAGTCAAAGGGTTTTGCATGTCAGTGGTTGAATTCCTTGTCAATTATTTTCCACAGATTTAGATAATACTGTGTAGTAAAAAATATACAATACCAGGTTTGAAATTTTACTGATTCCATAAGAATATTTTTTTAAATAAATGCAAGTGCTTGTTATATAAGTTCACAGGTTTCTTCACCCTCTTGTATTGGTATTCATGATGCTACATAAGTGAGTTAACCCTACCATACATTTAATGTACTGTAAATACAAATGTTTTAACACAGCTATCTCCAACCGAAATCTGTTACTGAGTCTAATTATGTCACTATGTTAGTGAGGGCTGCATATTGAATGACTAACTGTTATGGTATCTTAGCAAACTAAAACTAAGTTTAAGCTACTGCACTGAAAGTGTTAGAATCCTAACTGCAATGGTAATGACTGTTTGGGACTTTTTACAACTTCATAAGCGTGATTTCATACACAAGTTTAGAACCAATGGAACAAAATAGGTAGAATTCAGAAAACGAGAAATGAGTTTTACTAAACTGAGCCACACAAAACCTTCTACTGGGCCACAGGCNAGACATACTGTAGCTGTTTTAGTGATTCAAATAAGGTATTTTATTGGTTTCCTGTTTTCATGACATTTTTTATTAAGTGCACAAAGAAGCTTTTTCTGCAGTGATCTTGTTGACTCTTTGCCACTAAAACAATCTCACATTCCTGCGAAATTAAGCTTGAAGTGCTCGATGCTCATTATTGCTAGAAGTCTTCACAAATATGTAACTTGTTTTTTCCCTTTTTTGTTTAATGTACTGTACTCATCCTCGTGTCAACCAATGTTTTAACATTTGTGGTGTAATTATCCAATATACTGATCACACCGTGTTTCCTGTAAAAAATGCTCTTAAAACAAATTTTATTTATTGTGTGCAGTTTCTGTTGTGACATAGGTTTTATGGTTGTGCTTTCTTTATTGAAATCTTGCTGTGTGTTTCAAATCCTATTCAAGTTGCACTTCATTGTGTACCTTCTTTTCAGCTGGTTCTCACTTACAGCATGAAAAAGTTTGAAGGTGCTTCAATCTATTTAATGGCTATTTTTGCCGTCCTTAAATGGGTTAAAAGCTGGCTTCATTTACAGCTGAATTGTTTTCACAATGCACATGCTACCTTTTCCACTGTTTATTTCAAGGGTAGACCAAACATTGACAGGCTCGTTTACTGTAAAAGATTCTGAACTAGTTAGAATGTCAGAAATGTTTATTATGCAATTGTTCTTATGATATTGCTTGGCAGTTTGCGTGCTATTGTGTGTCTTCTCTTTTAATTTTACCACTTTAGCTTTCGTGAATGTTGAAAGAGGTTTAACGGATGTGCTTTCCTTGACAGGTTCTTACAATACCTTATGCTTTTCATGTAGGCCATTTCATCAGTGGTGTTCCATTTTTGCTGCATATAAACATACTTTGGCATACCACCACAAAATGATAGGGCGTTGAGTGAACTTGTAATTTTCGGTACTACTTCGCATTGTAATTGTTTTTTTGCTATTTTTAACACATTACGTGAACGTACAGAGGTGTGCATGCATACTTCCAGTTGTCCGTTGGAAATTAAAGAATGTGCGCATATATCTAATTTGTAGTTGCACAAATCTGGACAAGGAGTGCGTAAAAACTATTTTGTAGCGGATAGTACTTATTGCTCCTCTGTAGGTAACTTCAGCAACATTTGACAAAAGTTTAAAGAAACGTGTTTGAAAAACTAATCAATCCAGCAGGTGCAACACATCGCAGGACTACCGACCAGTCATTCTCAGTGAAGCAAACTTTAATTGTGTGTGTTTTGTTGCAGTGACGACATTGACGTAACCGTATGTTATTGCGATTAAAATTGATTCTCATTTACTGGCGCATTGTAGTCAACTAATGGAGAGATGTGTGCTGTGTGCTACGGCACCATGGTTGCATGATTTCTTTAAAGCTCTCCTTAACTTTCGGAGTAGGCTCATGATGTTGCAATATTTGATGCGATAATCTGTCCTTATGATTTTGACTGGCTGTATCTTATTCTTTAAAGCGCTGATTGATTGACGTTCATCTTCAAGTTTCATATGTGAGCATTATCTTTGCACTATGTACTTAAAATGAATGCGGTATTGTAAAGCACTACCTGTTTGTGATTTTTTTACTTCCATATCATGCTTCAGGATTTACTGTCTGTATGAGTGAGATATTTATCTGTTGATTTTTGCTCCATTTATAGTAATATTTTGTGCTATTGCCTTCTGTATGTAGATCGTTTTTCAAATTTACATGCACTGCATTTTATATTGTTGTTCGATTCTCAACAAATAACCTTGGTGACTGTTACAGTGTAGAATCAGTTTTGGTAAAAACCCATTTTGCTTCAAAATAACAACAATGTCAGAAAAAGATTCCACTGCGAACAACGAGGAGAGCGAACATGAAAGCGAAGAAGATGAAAGTGAAATTTTGGAGGAGAGTCCATGTGGAAGGTGGCTTAAGCGTAACGAAGAGGTGAAGTTTTCTGTGGCTATCTTTGCTTGAAGTGGGCAAAACTTAGAGATTGGCTTTATCACTATTGATCCGTTAAAATCTTTATTCTAAAGTTCATTGGCGGATATGGTGCGAATCCTGCAATCACGCCCTGGTCTGTGCGGATAATGAAAATGTCTGCTTCGATAGCAGTTCGCGGCAACGCCGTCTGAGCGGTTTGTTATGTTTCTTAATGGCACAGAGGATTTTTTAAACTGCAAACTTGTTACCACGTGTGCGAAACGTTCGATTTCCAGGTTTCCCAGCGGAATGTACCTGGAATCGATCGCGCTTACCTGGCGATGGACTCCGAAGAAGGCGTAGAGGTCGTGTGGAACGAAGTGCTTTTTTCCGAACGAAAGAGCTACAACGCGCAGGAGGTAAAAACATGTTCAGCCGCACTGCCGTTGTTTAAAATTACTGCACCATGCTAATGCAAGTTGAGTCATCCGGCAATATTCGTTCACTTGGTTCTTTGTACCGGGAACGTCGGAAAGCTTGCATCAGGAGAATGTTGCAAGCAATGCTTTTGTCCTCTCCAAGGCCCTGTTTCATCTCTGCCGCGCGAACGTTTGCAGATACTTGCATTCCACGTTGTCACTTTGTTGAGTTGCCTGCAGACAACCATCATGTTATTGATTTTGACTCGTTTTCTCGTTGTTTTATCGCCTACTTCTTCATGCGTCACAATTTTTGTTTTACGCTCAAACTTTCGCTTCGCGATCCGAAAAATTGTGCTTTGACAAAATTTGAAAATTATTCAGATTTTTCAGGTGCAAAAATTTAGGCACAACTTACGTTCACACCGATCCGCGTCAAACCATTTTTAACATTTCTAAGTACATCGCAATTGATAAAAGGGTGACAATGCTTGTGTCCGTAGCTGCTGACGCAGCACCTACACCAACTACACTGCACACTTGTTTCTAAAGAGCCAGGGTCTTGTGAATGCAACCAGTGCATTTGCTTAATCAGCGTCAAGTTTTTACGTTGTTTTTTTTTTTCGATCAGGAAAAGATCCGGGCGGTCTTCGACAACCTGACGCGGATCGACCACGCGAACATTGTCAAGTTCCATCGATACTGGATCGACTGTCGAAGAAGGACCCGCAAAAAACAAGAGTAGGTTGATATGTTGCGAGGCCGCGCAAACGCAACAGCCTCACTTTTTCGAACTTTGCATTGTTTTTGGATTCATTTTCTGTTATCCTTTCCTGTTTTCTGGTCGAAAGAAAAAACTTCTGGTTGAAGGTTTAGTCGTGCTTTCTATTGTTCTTCCGGTGAACCTCCCCCCCCAACAGAACTCGCCCCGTCAACACTTCGTAATGAAAGTGCGATTAATTCTTTATTTAGAAGCTGTCGCTGACGATTGAGAGATGATACATTTTTAAAATGCGAACAACTTTTATTCCGATTCTAAGAATAGCACGGTTGCCTTCCAGCGTACTAGAAAAACAGTTTGATTTCCATAAAACTTGAAAAATAGTGGGGTTGGATCTGATCCCGGGGTCTCGAACGCATGGAAGGAATGGGGCCAGTTTAAGTCAAAGAAAAGGTTTGTTCGATCCTAGGCTGCAGCTCCACATCTCGCATTCCATCCATCTCTTCTACACCGTGGTAAGCGTGTGATGTTCATTTCAGACAAAAGCATTTGTTTCTCAATAACGCCTGAACTTCTTTTATCAGCGCTACGCGCACCCTGAATGGTGGTATCAAGTGGGTATTAAACAAAATAGTATTTTACTGTTTTGTACCTTCATGCTTCTTGTCATGAATTTCTTCGTGCAGCCCTTACAATCTTCCATTCGTGCTGTGTATGAAGTCAAACAAAATACAGCTCTTTTCACTAAGTTTAGTTCTAGTCTCGGGATCTTACTGGATTACAGCTCGCGCGTTTTCTGTGATTCTAAAACTCCTAGCGTGGTTTAAAACTGCAAAGAAACAATGCGGTCCGCTTTATCTACATTAGTAAACAATTTCGTGTTTTTCTTTCTGTCATGTTTCTCGTGATTTTTTTCGTGTGGCACTTACAATCGTCCGTTCATACTGTGCATGAAGTCAAACGCTGCCAGCGAGATGCTGCCCCTGTGCCTGTCATATATGCCCGAGCAGAACGTACTAGTCAGGTTTGCGAAAAATGGCCAGGTGGCGTTTTCACTTCTCTCTTCCCCTTCTGCCATCGAACCTTTAAGTAAACGAAATAAGTATCGATAAATGTTTATTTCCTCTTTCACCTTCACAGGTCATCTTCATAACCGAATACATGAGCTCTGGTTCAGTGAAAAAGTTCCTGAACAAGACCAAGGACGTGCACAAGTACAAGAGCGCCAAGTCTTGGAAACGATGGTGAGGTTTCAAATTCTGCTTTTGTCATTGCCTGTGTTTGTTGCAGGCCTGCAAACTGGGTTATCGACTTTTGCGAATTTTGCGAGTAAGCAAAATCTGCTGGGGCGGATTTACGAGCAAATTGCCAACGCATTTCTCTTCAAGCCAGGGCTTTTTTCGGTATTTAAGTCAGTTCGGTCATAATGCCTTCTTCAGACAGTGGAATATGTCCGAAAACGAAAAAAATTACAGAAAGGTTTCAGGTATTTCAGACAAATGACCGAAATGACCCGATAAGAAACACCAGCAGCTAAAAGCAGGTAGGCGTGGCTTGCGCCTTCCCAATCTACTGTTGAAGCGCTTGTTTAGATAACCCGTGTGCCCGGCTGAACGTGCAACCGGGCGCGTTCCGAACGACCCCGCACACCTGCGCCAATCAGCGGAAATCTGTGACTGCAAAGCTCGTCGCCCACCTTCGTGCTGGTACGTCATCGCGCGCCCTCCCCGTCGCAGCGCCGCGATAACGCGTCACGTTTCTGTTGCAGGTGTCGCCAGATCTTGTCAGCGCTGAGCTACCTGCACAGCTGCGAACCGGCGATCGTGCACGGCAACCTGACCTGCGACACCATATTTATTCAACACAACGGCCTGCTCAAGATAGGATCAGGTAAAGTGCAGTGACTCCCTTTCGCTGTACATCCATTGTGTTTATTTCAGTGACAATTTGCCGCAAGGCCAGATTGACTGCTTGAAATCGGCCATCCGGCAATTGGCGCTAGTTTAGGTCCCGGTGATAACAGCATAATGGCCATGGCGCGTGTTTTTAAACTACATTTTGCGTGTTTTCTCTGATTCTAAAAGTTTTTGCGTGTGTTGGAAACTGCAGTTGACGTGGTTCATCTAAGTCTTGCTTTTGTGCTCCATCATTTCAGCCGAAAGCTTATGCTTGCAATTTACAGGACTGAAAACGGGTGATTGTCCCGAAAGCTGTTTCCCAGCAAAACACTTTGCGATCATGTTCAGCTGCTTTGCCATATTGGTGCATTGTCACTGAACTGTGGACAGTCAGAATCACCGCAGGGTTATGAAAGCACAGCATTGCGGGCAGGTTCCTCGCAATATATACTTCGGTTCTATGCACTAACGCCCGGGTCGTCGCTTTTCCGAAAGGCTTCGGAGGATGTGATGTCATGCATGAGCCCGACGTTTCGCAACGCTGATCGCTGCGCGAACGTCGAGCGAGCAGCTTAAACAAAATCAAGCTTGCATTCTCACGTAGCTGATGCGCTGTCTTCGCCGTAAACTTCCGTCAGCTCGGTTATATAACTCGCCGTGTGACGTCATCATCGATCGAAAGCTGTTAAAAGCAGCAAAGCGCCAAAAACGCGTTAACATCTTCGTGCCGGTTATTTATATTATTTCTTTCATCCCACCCTGTTTTCAAACAAGTTTGTAGACTCACTGGACTTTCGAGGCGAACAAATTTTGCCAAACAACTTTTTTTCTGCCCAAAGAGTAAAACACAAATGTTGCGTTTTACTTGTGAAAGGTCACCGTCGTACAATTGACTGAAAAGCAGGAAACGTGTGATACAAAAAGACGGGTACGTGGGAGGCGCATAAACTTCCTTTGCGAACCACGTGTTTACTAACAGTTTACAGCGAATCGGTGACGTGCTACTGGCTGGATAGGCGATGATGGCAATATTGGCAAAGACTGTGGAGAACACTGCAGCCTTCTTTAGGTGAGGACGGTACAGAAAACTCTCGTGTGTCGTTCCTCTTGCGCGTATGAAAATTAAAAGCTGTAATCTTGCTGCAAGCTTTCGGGGGATCAGATGACTGGGCTCTGCTTTCATCATTTTGCGATGATTTATATTGCGCATACAGTATCTGTATTCAAGTCACCACTGATCTCCACGCAAATGAAGGGTTGAATCCATTCGCAATTTTTGAAGTAGCAAATCGATTCCACGTAACACTGCGCATTCTCAGTCCTAAAGTCGCATTTCATTTCTGTCGGAAGAGGGTTTTGGGACTAAGGATGCGTAGTGTTAGATTCAACTCCGTCGCCGTGATCGATGCAAATTACTGTCGTGAGTATTTTTCATGGTTCGCCGTCACACGAAAAGATCAATCAAATCCCAGTTCTGAAATGTTTCGTCTACGCTTTGTTTCGCAATGCAGTGTCTTGCCAGGCTTTCCTTGAGACTAGCACCTTGGCTGATCTGGTCAGTGGGCAAACGTTTAATCGAACCGTCTGCTTGGCCAGTGCTGCACAAGCGAGTTGTATTGCACTGTGACATGTAATGTACGAAAACCGTTTTGCAGTAGAGCGTGTGCTTGATGGGAAACGAAAACGTTTTCTCGGTCGTGAGGCGATTCGTATGAACCTGTAATGGCATCGAATGTTGATGTGGAAGTAAAAATCGGTGATTGCGTTTTAAATTTTTGCTACAATCTACGCTATTATACTCAAAAGTGTTTACATTTCTGAGGCAACTTATTGAAGAAGCAACGTAGATCAGCAATCTTTAGACATTATGAAAATATTAGAAGCCAAGGCTAANACAGCAAGGTGAACGGGGCAAATAATAATCAATATCCTTCTGGTCTGTGCGTCTTTTCATCAAGACCTTCCATTTCTTNGCCGCACGAAACCGAATGCNGAAAGTCCCACACATCTTCCTGATGTTCCCGCAATACCGTCCCATCATATTCAAAATCCCCCCCAATGCCCGAGCCCAAGTTTTAGGGTTCGGCGGGTCGAAATACATTTTAGGGGGACAAGATTTTTATTATAAGTTTGAAAAGACTGTCCTGAGCGCAACACAGTTTGGGGGGTACTGCGTCCGAAGGCCGCTCGTGGTTACGGGCCTGCCCTACCCCCAAACGCAAAAGAGCGCAGGCGTGTTCGCCGTTATCTTTTACAGCAGAGCTCGCACCCTCCCCGCAGCGCAGGTGCGGCGTTGTTCGCCGACGTCACGTCTTCTCGCATCCGTGTGTCGCGCGTCATCGCTTTTCGTCATCCTGAGGGGAAGCGACGCGTGAGGGGCATTAATCAACTCCCTTCCGTTTTAACTCTAACTTATTTAAAGCGCGCTGCCGCCTGAAGTACAGGGTTACCCACTCCCCCGTGTTGTTACCTGGGAAATGTGACGTTTATTAACGGAAGTGACGTGATACCATAAGGATCGGTAGTTGCGTAATGGAGAATGAGGTGATGATGTTTGAAGCAGTTTCTTTTACAAAAATAGCACAGCTAGGCAACTTACCAAGAAGTCCCTTCACAAACTCGGTCGAACGTTGGTTCATCTGTCCGCGGCCCAGTTTCGAATATGTTAACGCGATGCAGTTTTTCGACGTGCAACACTGCTTGTTTCAACGTGCAACACTGCTTGTTTCGCAGTGGCTCCGGACGCCATTCGCAACCACGTCAAGACCTACCTGGAAATCCACAAGAACTTGCACTACTTTGCGCCAGAATGCACAGGTGAGACCCTGTTTAAGCATGCCGTCAGGTAATGTACGGTTTATCTGCTGTTTGGTTCGGCAACTGTAAGGGAGTTGATTTTCATGCGGCAGCCTGGCGTGTCCACCGGTATCTAGATGAAGAAACTAAAATCTTACACTGGCATCTGCTTTCACAGGATTTCAAGGGTTTCGGTCGAAATGTCTGCTTGTATTTGCAGCTAACGTTCGTGTTTCTTTTGCCAGTAATTCTCACGAGGACAGTAGTTGTCCAAATTGCAGCCGCTTTCGACCGATGATGCGAATTCATTCCTTTCTGTGTTTCCGGTTCAAACATATCTGTGCGCTGTTGAAAGCGGCGAGACCTGTACGTTTAAACCAGGGGTCTCCAAACTACGGCCCGCGGGCCAAATCCGGCCCGCGAAGCCAATTTCCTCCGGCCCGCAGACATTTTGTCAATAATGAAAAATTAATTAATTTACGGATTATTTGTTGATTTTGCAGAATGTAAAATATCACGAAACAGTCACACTGCGTAAGATGTCTGCACTTCGAACTGTTGTGAAATAGCTTAAGTGGTCCTCTGGCAAGAAAATTTGCAGACACCCCCTGGGTTGAAAGTTTGCAGACACCCCCTGGGTTGAAAGTTTGCAGACACCCCCTGGGTTGGAAGTTTGCAGACACCCCCTGGGTTGGAAGTTTGCAGACACCCCCTGGGTTGNAAGTTTGCAGACACCCCCTGGGTTGAAACGAATGTACGAGTTTCGCGATCCTAGCAATGTCGTCATCGTCGTTGTTTCGCAGACACCGAATCCGGGAACATCACCCCCGCCGTTGACATTTACTCGTTCGGTATCTGTGCGCTGGAGATGGCCCTCCCCAAGATGCAGCTGGTGGGTGAGAACAAACGCATCACACCCCAGAACATCGAGCAATCGATCGGCATGCTCGAGGACAAGCAACAGCAAGACTTTATCAGGTAGCTGTTGGTAAAAGTTTAACACCGATGAATGGCCTGTTGTTTTTCAACACTGTTTCTAAGAAAGCACAACTGCTGCCACACATGAAGCTGCTGGAGATGAGAGTTTCGCAAAATGTGTGGGTTGTGCTTGTGTTGCAATCAAGGTTGTGGAGTCGGAGGCTTTTGGGTGGAGTCGGAATCGGATTTTTTACCCGACTCCGACCCCGGAAGTCCAATTGAATCATATTTACCGGAAGTCCAATTAACCATTTTTAATTCCGACTGCGGAAGTCCAATAATCATTTTTGCGGAAGTCCAACTGAATCATTTCACAAACGCCCACTTGTTTAACTGCATTTGCAGAAACCATCACTGCCGCACATAAAGCATATAGTAGATAAGGGTTCGGCAAACCTTGTGGTCTGTGCTTGTATTGCAAAGGCCCGCTTGCTTTACACCTTCGTTGCTAATTGACACACATATGCATCGCACGTTCAAATGCACAGGGTGTGGAACGACGCATGTATGCGTCATTCAAATCGCATACGCCGCGTGCGGATTGACGTGTATGAACGTCCACGCGATAACTTTTCGCATGCTTGTTTGTTTGCAACGAAATTTTCCGCAAATGTTGTTCATAACTAGACACATTATTCCTGAGAATTTCATACAAATTGACCAAAAACTTTTTGTGTTGTGAAGTTTGGTATCAAACCATCTTGCTAGGCCTAAGCTACAAGACTATCAAAAAAGTTAGGTGCGAACAGTTGTTTGGTAACACACAATAAAATTTTTTGTGCTCATTTGATTGCAGTGAAAATTTACAATGATGTTCTCCATACCTACCCGCATAATCCTTGAACATTTCCAGTAATATGAGCAAGAACTTTTTTAGTTATACAGTCTGGCATCCAGCAACAGTTTGCTAGGCCTAGGCTACAACACTTTTTGCAAAACACTTAGGTCTTGACAGTTGTTGCCTGTGTAAGGATAACTTTTTTCATAATTGTACTGGTGCACAGAAAATTTGTACATTTATCATTCATATGTATACTCATCATCTTTGAAAATTTGAAGTAATTCTGACGAAAGGCTTCGGAGTTAGGTACATTCGTTTCGTAACTACTGACGCGCGTAGGCTACAAAACTTATCCTATTCAGCAGGGTTGAGCAGTAGTTCTGTGAAGCACCATAACTTTTTCAAAGCTAAAGTTTTTGCAACCAAAATTTACAAGAATTTTCTTCGGATTGTGATGCATTTTGTCTNAAAATTTGAATTCAATCCATCAAGAACTTTGCGAGTTAATAAATTGTTGAATGGAGCAACAGGACTCTGTTCCCGAGCATTGGAGTAATTGTTTGTGCGCGTGGCTGGCAACGCGCTAACTTGTGTTCAGTAGTTGTTGCGTAGGGCGCAATAACTTTTAACATGCTTGGTCTTTTGCAACCAAATTTTAGATGAATCTTCTTCTTGTGAAAATGCATCTTACCTGAAAATTTAAGGTCAATCGGGCAAGTACTTTTTGAGTTATTCAATTTCGAGTATAGCTGTTGGATGAAAACAACCCAAAAACCGTCCCGCGCCTGCTGAATAATCGCGTGGAATTCGCGCCGCACCGAAGGTGTTAACTGCTTTTTCCGGCCGTACAGGTTGTGCATATCGAAGGACCCCAAAAGGCGCCCGTCGGCCCGCGACCTCCTGCTCCATCCCGTACTCTTCGAAGTGCATTCCCTGAAGCTCCTCTCTGCTCACGCTTTTGTCAAGAATCAAGGTAGGGTTGGATTGCACGCTCCAGGCCCGTAACCAGGGGGGAACAACCCGGTAATTGATCCTCCCCGAAATTTTGAAAAACATGTTTACTTCTTAGTTAAAACAACAAGTTACAATCATTGTTCCCTCCCAAAATAGTACAACAAGTTACAATCATTATTTCCCCCCGAAAATATCAGCTGGTTGCGTTCCTGACAAACACACTCGCGAAGGAGGAGCGGTGTGTGTTTCTAATCATGGGTGCGGGACGTTGCTTCTCGTGTGAAGCCGTTTGCCTTGCCTTGACCAGGACAGTAAAATTTGTTTTTTAATAACGAGATGAGATGGCATGACCAGGAGCTGTTCTTTGGGATGCTGTTGCTCTAAAAAAGGTCGTAAACGCGTTGGACTAAAATTAAATTTCTCTTGCGTTATGCCAAACAAATATCTGTGATCAGAAAAGTTAAAGAACGCTCCAACTTGCTTTTCAAAAGCTGTCCCAGATCTCTAAAAATCAACTTATTCCGAGCAGTGGTTTCATGTTGCAGCCCGTCTGTAATTGCTTGTGTATCTGGACAGACATGTTTCCCGAGGACAAGATGGACTTCTACAAACAGAAGGAACGAAACAAGGCCAACATCCTCGCCAGTATCCCCGGGAAAATGGTTACTGAGGGGGACGTGGCCGCTTTTGACGTCGACAAGTTCCTGGAAGATGTCAGGTGTGACGTGTTGTCTGTTGTTATTCGTGACCACGGGTATCGGTTGGATGTTTTCAAGGCCAGGCCAGGGGCCAATTGTAGATTTTCCGGGGAGGGGGATAAAGTATTTTTTCCAGGTTGTGACCAAAGGGATCTTTTCCGGGGGGGGACTTCTTTTTACCAAGTCGAAACTAAGAGAAACTTTTTTTCTACTAAAGACTTAATAGTTGTGGTCGAATGTTTTCTTCTGAAATTGGGACAGACGCGCGATATCTGTTGCTGGAAGCGTCTGACTCAGTGGTTCTCAAACGGGTGCCGCTTGGCCCACTAAGGGAGGAATACTTAATTCCTGGGAGGAAATTTGTTCCAGGGAAGAAAAGTTGCGGATGACACAGCTTCAGTTTTTATTTTTTGATTATTCAACGCACAAACACTGCCCAGGGAGGTTGGTTTAGATAATAGTGTCTACAGTACCCAAGGACAAATTGCTTTAACTGCAGTGACTGACGTTAAGAAAGAATCAGTTTGGTTCATAATCCCCTATTGTTTCTTCACAGTAGGTAGCGCGAAATTTTTGCAATTATCATTTTGTGATTTTGTTGGGGAGGAATTGGCGGTGTTTAGGTTTTTAAGGGGGGAATATGAAAAAAATTTCGAGAACCACTGGTCTATCTTATGTTTGCTGCCATTTCCTGTACGCGCTCGTTAAGCTTGAAACGGAGCGCGCAAACTAACGCGCTCTTGAAACGGAGCCAGCAGAGTACATCACCGCCGATCTTCTTTTGCGAAGGAACGGCATTTACCCCTTGACCGCGTTCGCCCTCCCCAAACCGGCCCACGCCCAAGTACAGCCGCAGTCCCCCTCCAAGTCGGAGGGCTCGCTCGCCGAGGGCCAGCAAGGCATGGCTCCCCAGCAGCAAGGGGAAGCCCCGGAAACGCGGAAGATCGTCGGCGGGCAATGCTGTTTTCTTCAGCGTGACGACGAGAAAGAAGGAAGTCACGTGAGTGCGGACGAGCGGTGATTGGTCATTTTGAACGACGCTGACTGATGACCGAGTCGTGCGGTCACGCATTCGGGAGTTGAAACCGGATAATGGTCCCGAGATTCGGTTAAATTGCCTGAAGAAAAACCAAGAAGTCTTTACCTAAACCGTCCCGCGCAAGGTCCACGAATTTATTTTTATTTGAAAAGTTGATTAAACTTCGTTGCTTGGTAACTTTTTGCATCGCAGCATTTTTTCGATCAAAAGATTTTTCTGATGAGATAAATGTCAGCTTCGCAACGTGGACCTGCCAGCGCCCGCAGAATTCCTGCGCGGTATTGGGAGTCTTGAAAAAGTATTGAATTGTAAAATCGCTTTCGAAGACCTTAATAAAGTATTGGATTTTGCCAAAATGTACGTAAAGTATTGAAAAAAGTATGGAAATTCCAAATTCAGCCGTTTGGTTACTGAAATTTTGTTCTTTGCCGCTGATGACAGTTCTGCAGATGTTTTTTTGCGTTGTGTTCCATGAGTGAAACTTTGGAAAAATGTAACTAAATAATGGTATTAAAGGCTTTTAATTTAGTATTGAAAAGATGTTGAAAAAGTATGGAAAATGTTTTTGAAAATGTGTGGGAACCCTGCGTCTAGCACTGAACCGAACTTACGCATCTTCTGCACGCAGAAGTTTCTTTCCACACCTGTCCCCCTCTGGCAGTCCCCCCCATCAACTACAACTCCACCTCACTCTTTGTTTTGTTCTAGCCTCACAGCAGCCGCGCCTGCTTTTCTCGCCGAGCGCTTGACGCCTTCTTAACATCGCAGGTAATTATTCATGTGCGCTTCGAAGACAAAACCAACAGACAGCTCAGGTGTGACACGACGACTGCTGACACGCCCGAGATCTTGGCGCAAGAGCTTGTCACCCTGAACTTTGTCCGTGAGGTGTGTGTGTGTGTGTTGTGCCGAGGACTGTGTGGTTTGATGGACAGAGTTGCTTAAGTCGAGTGCAGGCAAAGGCGTATTTTTAACATGCCATGTTTTTTCTGCTCGTTTCTTTCCAAGACTACCATTATCAGAAACCTCTTGCTACGCAATGATCTCGGTCTAAAAAATCACTAGATCTCACAAGAAGTGCTGTGTGATTTCCCCCCCACACTGAACAAGTTAAGAGAACACACGCGCTATGGAAAGTTGTTTAACACAAACGACTGTAGAGTTAATTGCACGCTTTTGAGTCTGTTGATTTATTGAAAGTAAATTTGGAATACAAGAAGATCGTGTTTAATATCATTCCCTCACGGTGATGGTGGTCGATGGCATAAAAAGTTGTAACACAAGTTGTTTTTCCAAATTCACCGAAGCAATTAAGCATCTATGGTTTACAAGAAGTGCTGTTTGTGAAATCTACGGGTGGCTTTGTCCAGATTTGCAGGGGGTCACTTTCTGCGGGGGCCGACAGGAATTTCTGGCCCATGCATGTCCCTGCTGCGCACCTTCTGACCTGCAGCAGTGGAAACAGACTCGGTCTCAGCAGGAATCGAACTCCGGACGTTTGTCACGATACAAGGCTCGATTGTTGCGATTGAGTTGCGCGACGCTGCCTTGACAACACGCGTGTTACCGCACAACGTTCATAGCGCGTTGCTACGCAACGACATCAGTGTGACGTCGTTGCGCACCATGACATATTTTCGAAAGAAAAACACTTGGCCCTAAACAGCCTATTACAAATGCCTATGGATGAAAAACATTTGGCCAAGGCATTTCGACTATCGTAGCAATAAAATGAGTCAGACCGACTCCAAAAACTTTCAACATGGTCCAAGCGAATTTTATGAGGAGAAATTTTTGGTCCTTTTATTGTGAACTGTTATTTCCAAACTTGGTGCAGGTCTCCCACGCAGTCTTGAAAAGTATGGAAACATTGTTTGTTATTTTCCAGTCTGGAAAAAAATATTTTTTTGTTTTGTTAGTGTGTAAAAAGAAAATAATTTTCCACACTTGATCTTTTGACGTAGATTTTCATAATTTTTATTGAAGATTGATATAATTTACTTTTATCGTGTTAAATATTATAGTGCCTGTATTTGGCATGGGTAGGTCATACGAAAATGTTAGTTCTGGAAAAAGTCTGAAAGTTTATATTCAAAATTGCGTAGGAGTCCTGTTGCTGTTCTACGTTTTTTGTTTTTTTTCAAAGAGGTCTATAAATAGCCGCTTTTATCCTCTCAGGAAGACAAACGCTATCTTATCAGCTTGATGGAAGAACAGCTCGTCTATCAAAAGGAACGGAACGTCCATGACGTCATCGTGTCTGACGTCATCGCCCCGCTCGAAAGCATCGCCGAGCAGGAGCAGCCTTCGAAACAAGTCAATAACAATAACAATATCGGGGGGGAGTTCGTTACGAGTCCCCCCTACACCGCGCCCCAGACTCCCATTCTGGACCCAACCAGCCCGCCGTTTTTCCAATTGTCCAATGACGCCACAGTGCGTTTCCAACCTAGCCTGCATGACGTCACCGATCACCCTGGCAACGTCGAGTACAGCGCCGCCTCGTGATCGATGTGGTGGCGGTGACGCAGCCGTCGTCGTCGTGAATCAGTTACGAGCGCCTGTGAAAGACATTCGCCACTCGCTGTTTGTCATAAGCTGACGTCATGTGCTTAGAAAATAGAT
>JGI24158J21664_10002261_pt1 | contig 23116 bp, 20 predicted proteins | sample Ectturendosymbi3_FD_21664 | JGI IMG/M metagenome (IMG submission 21664)
AAGCACTAATGTGTCCACTATATAAGAATGCCCCCTTCGAGAAAGAGGCGTGGATAGGTTCGCGAGAGCTGACACGCAAAGCATAAAGCAACAATAAGAGGCTAAACGATGGCAATGTGGGGAATGATGGTTTGTATTTTTGCATTTTAGTGTATTTGCGATGCTGAAATTGTTACACTCAGTAATTTAGACGGGGATATTGAACACACACAAAAGAAATATTTGAAAATGAACCAACGAGCGTGGCACAATCCTGGGAAACATGCGGGCGTGGCACACCATCCTGGGAAACATACGGGGCGTGGTACACCATCACGGGAACATTATAAAGTTGTTTGACACCCTGCCACTCAAGAGTGACGACGTTGGCAGAGTCAGTTTCGTCCATGTAGCGTTTCAAGACATAGTCGTTTTGTTGAGCTTTTGCAAAATCATTCTAATCGGTCTGAGCAGCATGTTGAAAAATCGCGTCGATTTCTACGCGACTAAGGGCATCCGCCACCACATTGTCACACCTTTTGATGTATGTTGAGTTTGTACAGAGTAATGCAATTTCGCTGAGACGACGACACTCCCTTGCATTGTCACGCTGAGTGCTGGAGCAGAAAGCTTTAACCAATGGTTCGTGATCGCAATACATCACCATGTCAGGATTTCCTTCGAAGTAATGACGAACATGTTTGGCGGCAAGATACAATCCCAACAATTCTCTGGAAAAAGTGGAATACTTGCGCTGAGCTGGCGAGAAACTTTTGGAAAATAACGCGAGTGGTCGCCAGATATTGCCATTTTTTGCATTATGGCAGCTGCACAGCCGAAATCCGAAGCATCAGAAACTCAAAACCGTTTCTGCGTCAGAACGTGCATCAGAAACTCAAAACCGTTTCTGCGTCAGAACGTGCAATCAGTCAAGCGTTGCATGCTTCGAGGACTGTTAGATAATTTGAAGCAGCAGTGAGTGTAATGAAAACTACCCCAAGACGTGCAGAGAGTTGTTTTCTGTCTGTCTTCCTTGGCGAGGGGTATTTGATGAAACCCAGATTTGAGATCAAGAGTGGAGACAATTTTTGCATCTTTCATCTTGTTTTGAAACTCAAGAATGAGTGGTATTTCATGTGCATCTTTCACAATAGATTGGTTCAATGCCCGAAAACTCCCACGATTCTGATGTCTTTGCCCCCGTCTTTGGGCACAATGTGCATGGGCGAAGCATAAGGACCTGATGCACGTTCAAACGTTCAAATACACCACAGGTTAACATGTCATTTATTTTCTGACGCGCTAGAGCAGCATGTTTTGGTGCCACTTTCCGTGCACTCGCAAAGCAAGGTCGGGTAGTTGTAGGTATGTGATGTTCAAAAGGATGCTTGCAAGGCGTTTTAAGATCTAAGTCCCCAGAAATGGATGGAAATTCAGCCGAAACATCGTAACAGCGTTTCTCAGAAACTCCGACAGCAGGCACCGTATTGCGGGCTACGTAGTCATCTGACACCCTAATAGAGGCACCTGTCGTATCATTTGTAATACGACACTTAATTGCGCGACTGCCATCGTCAGGAACAAACTTCCAAGAAAGGAAATTGTGCTGGAAAAAGTCTTTGCGAAGAAGCGGGCATTGTGTTTGCAAAACGTAAAATGACCAAGCTTGTGGACCAAAACCAATGACAATTTCCTCTTCGACCACGCCGTAAGAACGCAACTGATGACCAACAGCTGAGCGAAATTCTCGGTCATCTCGCTTTGCACGTTGAATAAGAGTTGGGGTAGCAGGCAAACCCGACGCGCAAGCGCCACTATCCAAAGAGAAAATGCGTTTGGAAATTTTGTCCCGAACCCAAAATAACGTATCAGAGTGACGATATGGACTGTTCTTCGAGTGTTGCGAGTGCGATAAAGTGTCTTTGATGTAAGAACATGGGAATGTGCAGTTGCGTGCAAGATCACCGCATTGGTTATGATATAGTAGCACAAGTGAGTGTTATGCATATCTGCAAATGAGTCTGTTGAAGACTTGTTGAGTATTTTGGAGTGAAGTTGCTGCACTTAGGTCTATCAAGGTTGAACGAGCAAGGTTGTTTGGACTTGCAAGCTCGCTCAACGTATCTGTTGTGGTAAATCACCATTTGGGATTGTCCTCAGGTTTTGTCGTGGTAGGGTTTTGTGACTGTGAAGGTGCACTCTGATCTTTTCTCGAACTCTGTTGTGAGCCACCGTTTTTGTTTTTGTGTCTATTGTTCCATTTTTTGTGGATTTTGGCTTCCACACGAGACAAGCTAGTTTGGATCTCGTGCATCTGAGCATTGAGTTTTGAAAAAGCTTCACCGGCAACGCCGTTAGAATACCAGGGTTGCTAGGTAGTCATAAGCAAAAAAGGCCAGATCAACCCTTTGAAAAAAAGCCAAGTCGCACCAAAAAAGCCAAAACCAAGATAAATACACGACGACACCTCTGAAACACCTAAACGTGCTTTTAAAAGGCAATATACGCATATTTTTTACATAAAAAGAATGCAGCTCATACCACTGGTAAACTTCTCGAAACTTTTAGTTTTCCTGAAATGTAACCTGATACTGCAAACCTAAAAGCATGAACTAAGCAAAACAAAAATTATAAATTCTCGTGCAGAGTTTCCAATGAAAATTTATCATTCTGTGTCCAGAAACAGTGTCTGGAAATCTGCCAGTGCCCAGAAATCTAAAAATTTGTCAAAATCGTCTTCGAATGTGCCAAATCGACATAAAAAATCGAATTCGCTAAAAATGGCCAAAAATGCCAAATTTAATTTGGCCATTTTTCAAAAATAGAAAAGTCAAAGGAGTTGAAAAAAGGCGAAAAATTACAAATTTGGCCTCAAAAAAACCAAACTGAGAACCCTGGATAATACTGAGATTGCGATTGTGATAAAGGATTAGGAAATGAACCAGCGCCGGCATTGTGCTGATACATGGCGTGTTTACGTGAATCGTGTATCGAAGCATCAGCATCCGCCGCCAATTGTAATAGGTCACGATCGTGTAAGCCATTGAATTTCCTAAAATTTCTTTTGGCAAACTTGCAAAAACGCAGTGCGAATTTCATTGCACTTTAAGGGATTTGTTTCCCAGTCATGACCTGCCGTGGCGATTAGTCTATCCATGAAATCGACGTAAGATTCACCATCTTTCAAAGGCAAGTTTTGAATTTCGAACCATCGATGTTGAGCATGACGTTCATCGCTTAATTAATTCGTGTTTCACATGGGTGTGTGGAGAATGCGTGTTAGCACCATCAAAAACAAATTTTCCCCAAGGATTAGCCTGTTCTTCAGATAAAGCATCACGAAATAAGTTGAATCGGTCTTCTTCAGTGGAAGCACCCGTACTAAAAAAATGTGACTGAGAGGTTTCAAACCACGCCGGCAAATGATTGTTATCGGGTTTATTGAACTTAATCACATGTGATTGGTTTAAGTTATATAGATCACAACCCGTAGATGGGGCGGGTACACACGTTCGTTGTTGAAAACCCTGTGCGGTGGGGTATGGAAAGTATGCAAACTTGGCGTAGGCAATGGAACATGAGACGACGGAGTGTTGGTCGAAATGGCACTATCAGGTGCAGAACAATGTGGTGAGAAAAGTGTGGCTCGTGACTGAACAGATGTGTGAGCCAGATGCGCAGTTGTGTCAATCTGAGACGTCGGGACATCGTGGCGTGTTGTTTGCAAAACCGACTCATGTTGTGTGACACACTGGCCTGCGTTTGGCCTCTGAATGAAGTTCGCGGGCGCCTGCTGAAGCCACGTAAGTACAGTCTGCAACTGTTCCATTGCAACCTGACTGTCTGGGCTAGGTAGCCGTAAATTTGACACAGAGAACGCCAAAGATTGTGCTCCTAACACATTTGTTGAAATAGTTTGAAGAGCAGAATCGTCAGACGGTTCCTGATCTGTAGCAGGAATTGGCACCAAGATACCCTAGAGAGTTGCGGAAGCATGTGCGTCCGAAGGTCTATTACTGGGAACCGTGTCACCACCAGATGAAATTTGACTTCCACTAACTGGTGTGTTAGAAGAAACCGTCGTCACAGGTGTTTGAGTTGTGGCTGTTGTTAACAACACGGTGGTAAAATTACATTGTTCAGTGGTCGTAATTAATGGAATTGAAAATGATGATGAGTTAGTGATGAAAGTGGTGGACGGTGTCAAAACAAAAGTGACAGGGAAACGGTACGATTTACCCGAGCGTAAGTAACCTGAAGTGCCTTGTGATGGATCTAAATCGGTCAAAAAAAACCCGTTTCTTGAAAGTAGCTTTAGCTACAAGTCGCGACAGTGTGCTCGTGTAAGTGAACCACAATCAAAAAAGGAAAACAAGGGTAGGTGTGCCTAAACCTCTTGCTAAAACCTCCACACACGCAAGCAGAAAAAACTCTGTCTCTCCGAAAACGGTAAGTTAACGACGGAAAACTAATCCAGAAAAATTAGATCGTAAAAGCAATTTTTAAGATAAGTTAACGTCCACTAAGCTGAACTGTAGCACCCAGTAGCACAAAACAAGCAACACAGATACCACGAAAATCAAATGAAAATTAAAATCAGCACGCAAGCAAATCTGCTAATCAGTCAAAACACGTTTCTCAAAAACAGCACATTAGTTTCAGCAAAAAGTCTGACGAAAAATGCGTGAGGTCGTAGAAGTTTGACTCCGTTTGCAAATCGTAGGAAAGAATGTGAGCGGCGCAAAAAATGTCGAGAAAGTTCGTTAATCTAGCCGCGAAAGTTTGAATCAAGCCGTTAAACTTGTCGATTTGATCGGCAGAAAAAAATCGCAACAGAGTTCAACACTCAGGCCGCTATTGCAAATTTGGTTGTAAAAATCTCATGTAGTCACTGAACAGCTCGACTGGAATTTCAAGTAGCAAAAAAAACGAACTGGTTGATAGCAAAAATGAAAGAGTCTTACTGTGTCTGCGACGATCTATCAAATCTCCACAAGGAATCCATGTTAGATGCGTAGAAATCAAACTTCAGAGAATTTCCAGAACGGACGTAGGAAGTAAACCCGTAAAGCTGTAGTGTAGAAGCAAAGTTGGTGTCCCGTAGACACGTCGAAGGGATTTGCGAAGTAATCCGAGAAATGTGCACTTTGTCGATAGAGCGCACGGAAAACTGGAAGGCTTTCTTGAAAGTTGAACCAGATATCAGAGAAAGGTCTGGGAACCAATCTAGGGACTGGGGTTGTTGGTCTGTCGCACAGATCCCTACTGGTTGAGGGGTCAAGTCAGTTGTTGCAGGAGCACCGGTCAGTCTCCCAACTAAGCAACCTGACGTCTCGAAGTTCCCAAGCCAAAGCCAGTCGAAATAAAGGCTCTCACCACTTTGTCCGCTAATTCCTCTCCAGTAGCACTTTGACCGCTTCCCTCGATTATATTCAGATACACAACAAAAATATCGTTAAACTTGAGCGTGAAGCATAGGCGTATCCCTGGGGGAGCCAAAGGGGCCATGCCCCTCCCCAAATGTTTGGAAAATATAGTCATTTTGTACTTTGAGAGGCGTTTTTTCAAACAAAATAGTGTTATTCGCCTGAAATCATACACTTTGTCCACAAAAAATTTTTTTCCTCCCCCAATTCTTTGGGCTGGCTACGCCACTGGCGTGAAGTCATAAACACGTAACCAGGGCCGGCCTTAAGCCGATGCAACCGATGCGGCTGCATTGGGTCCGGCGTCATAGTGGTTGGGCAGGTTGTTTATTTTTGCCAGATATTCCTTACGCAGGAGAATTGTATCAAGACTTATAAATCTCATTGTTAGCAAATAAATATCTCGTTTGAATTAACAATGAATTTCCTCTAATTATATATCAAACGGGCGATATATCTACACTCCACTACATCGCACTTTTCCTGGATAGAATTTGATTGTTACTAGTGCCAGTTGAGACTGAAGTAGACCTGCAGCTACTGCAAACAAGTTGTTAAGTGATTCAACTGGCGGTGAACCGGTTAAGATGAGTGTCTGGCGTAATATTTTTGATGGCTGTTCTGTTAAGGTAAAGTTGTTCAGTTCTTGAAAGAATCTTCCGTTTTGGAAAGTGGTTGGTTGGTTGTGGGTCATCTGCATTTTAGCAAACGCTTGCAGTTTTGCTTCAAGGAAGATTTTGACACAGAATAGTTATTTTAATATTTTGTCAAAATGAAATATATTGTACCACATTGAAACAAACGACAAAAGATAAGAGGTTAGTCCTGTGGAAGCCAAAAATAGCATGCAAACCAGCGAAAAATTTTGTGAAGTGTTCGTACTTAAATGTGCCTCCTTTATTTTGTCCACATAATTGTTCGATGATTTTGTCGGTCGTGCAAGTACTTTTATCATTTGCCGCCCCAGCAAAGTTTTATTGTGATTTCCCTAACAGCAAGCGCAAGTCGGTAGGTAGAAAAACCACCACTTCAAAGTCCATACAGGTTCATAATAGTGAAGGATACTTTAAGCTGCTCTGCAGCCTAACTAGGCAAGGAAAAAATTAGGAAATTGATCCGGCATGCTCGTTCCTGTTTATCAATAAATTTGGCGGGTATATGCTTCTATTTCATCAATTAACCATGCGCAATGTATATTACGTTTGATATATGTTTCTACAACTGTGACATGGTAGCTGCAAAATTTTTGTACATTTTATTTCTCATTCATAAAAAACAGTTTGCATTCCAGGTCTATGCATAATGAAGAATGAGTAAGTTCTATAACACTTTCCCAAACTGGGATACATGTACACTTAGGGGTACATTTGCCTATCTGAAAGGGTGCATTTGTGTACATTTGCAACAAATTAACTTTGAGACATAAAAACGAAGTCTACCTTCATAATTCCAAAATTCTAAAAGTTCTGTTATTAATTCAGTAGGTTTTTGGTAGTTTACTCAGCCTTTTTGTCATAAGAAATTTTAGTGGTACATGCTCATCTATCGAAATGCCAAAGGAGTAGGCTACATAATCAGAGAAAAGTATGTAACCCCTGTTCTATAAACTTGGGCTTTGGAGGAACTTTCGGCGGATGCAGAGGTTGCTCTCTTGGGATGTCTGGTTTTTAGTGCATTGCGTCATAAAGCGGATAGTTGATCGTGTGTACAGACGTTACATTTATGCAAGAACGCGTCTGCAATTGTAGTTACCGAAATCCAGATAAGCAATCACTTCATGTTTTAACAGTTTTCTCCAAGTCAGTTCTTCATCAAACGAAAGTGTTGTTCGACATGAGCAAAGTAATTGCATGGTAATTTCAATTCGATTGTCAGTACGGTTTGGTTGACGTAACTTTCCACTTGCGCTCGCCGCTCCATTGCAGAGCTTCGTTTACAACTTTCGGTTTGAGTACGAGTGGTAGCAGTACACTGTCTGCTGACCACCACAGCAGTATGCAGCTTGAGCTAATCTCGCAACAGATTTCGAAAATTGAGACTTCTTTATCTCATGGCGATATTCGTCGTGATCACCAGAATTTGTTGCTCATGAATCCAAAACACAGGTTTGGAACCAGTAAGAACCATCAGAGATAAAACTTTTTCTTTACGAGCAATGAACATTAACGTTCTATTACTCGTCACAAAAATAGGCTACTAGACATTTTTAATCGGTGTGGAACTTTTGCAAACCAGCGGTATTTCAAAAAAATTCAAAGCAGCGGCCCTCAAAATCCGGCCCGCGAAGTGTCCCAATCCCACCACCGAACTTTCCTAAGAATATTTAGTATTTCAACAATTTCATGTAAATAATTTGATGTAAGATGTAACTACACAATGAGCATTTGCTGTAATTCAGTATATCATCTCGATAGCCTTTAGAAACCAAAACAAAGCAAGCTTTCACATTTGATCAACAGCTCAACTAGAAACGTTTTAGAGTTTACTTGCAATGTGTGAAATAAGAGTGGTTTACTTATGACCTAGGCGATTCGTTTAAATGTTATACCTAGCGAACAAGACAGACAAGTAAAGGTAAACTCAGATAATTGCACTTTATAACTGCTATTTCTGTTGGAAGTTATTGCGCACAAGTGCCCTAATATTGTGAAGATGCTTGGCGCCTAGACTGTTGTAGACTCTGATTTAGCTTGCCTAAGTAATGTGAAAATCATAAATTATGGTAGGCACTTGGCGTTTGAAGCGTAAACGTTCTCTGGAAGTTTGTAAATTGTTTAGCAGAAGTACTGGGTGCTGATTGCAAGCTATTTTGTTGGGCACCGATAATACATACGCTGTCTAGTCATCGTGATTGGTGAGGTATACAAGGTACGAAGGTAACATACGGCAGAAATGTAGAAGAGCACTGATATATTGTATATGAAGAGGAGTAAGGGCAGACAAAGCAAATAATTAAAATAAACTTATTAGCGATATCAGATTAATCCGTGCGTTTATTGAATTATAAGGTAATGTTCAGGAACGGGAAAGTTTTTTTTTTCAATACAAAAATTGGTCCTTCCCGGGGACTTTGAGAAGATAGCGAATTTGGCCTAACATGAAAAACGTTTGGGGACCGCTGTTTGGAAAGATTGTGTACTTTCAAGTTCGCAACCACATATTTGAGATGATTGGCCAAATGTTTAGTCCTCGTGCGGTTCATTTTCTACAATAACACTGAAAACGTATTTTTTCATACAGCCCAGGCAACATGGAAATTTTACTTTGCAAACGAAAAGAAGGAAAGTTTCAACCAGTCACGGGAATGGTGCAAGTCAAGAGGAGGCGATCTTGCAAAAATGGAAAGCACGTTGGAAAGAAAGATCGTCAAATGCATTTTAAACAAAAAGATGATCGAGGAAGTGTGGATTGGTGCGTTCAACATGAATTTAGTAATAGTCAAGTCAATGCTAACTTTAATTGTTTTGTGTTTCCGTGAGACTGATGATGTTACAACTCGTCGACTAGGCAAGTTGGTGCATAGATGAATTTACGCAAGGATAATATTTTTCGACATATAGCCTAAATCTGAAATGGATCAGCATTTCCACCAGCCCTTGAAGAAGTGATTGATGAGCTTTTTGGGGCCCTCTTGCTGAAATGTTTTTTTTTTTAATCCAGTGCCATCATTTATAAATTGTTGCTTCAGGGTAGACCGCTACGTCCAATATTTGTTGCCGAACCGTCAGCGGACCGAAGCGTGTTAACAACATTTATAAGCAAATGTTTGCGTATACCTTTGCCTCGAGCCTGTTTGTGGCATATTATATTTACAAGTTGCAGTCTGCTTGTATCTGCTGACAATCGTACGTATTGCCTTCAGTAATAAGTCATTGCAAATTGCATCTTGGAAATACACATTTCGTTGATTGAGACATAAAAGACAGCAACAGGGCTTTCAGAAGATTTGAGAAAAAGCAAGTTTTAAAAACATGGTTTCGAAGTATTAACTTAGTAAGTTCTGCTAATTTTGAAAACAGGGAAGAAACTGAATTACCGTCAGATTTATTGTATAACGTCTTCACTCCCACACGCGGCCCTCTAGACTTAAGCATGTATCGCACAGTAACAAGGAACAAACAAGTACACGAAAGAACACGACGATACATACATGACTGTAGCAAAAAATTAAATGCTTGATGACGTGTACTTTTCTATTTTGCATAGCATTTTACTGAACTGGAAATAATGAAAATGTTTGCTGCAAACCACAAACAAGCATGCCACGAAAACGCGCGTATCAAAATTTTCAAGAGCATTGCATTTCGGATGCTGTTCAAAATGCTGGCAAAGTTTTAGTGTAGTTATTTCTGAACTTGAGAAATAACTTAAATCTTAATCTAGGCGAAAGTTTCCGCAGTCGCTCGCACAAACTCAGAAAGGTTCATACGCAGCCCAGACGCCATCGAATGCTTTTAAATTCATCATTTCGCATCAAGCGTCACGAAAAGAAAAAGTGAAAATATGAGACGAATAGTTTCTATTATAACTCGATGTGTCATTGGCTTCGGCACGATATTTCTACACGTTGCTTTAAACTGCAATGTTTGCACATATTACACGGAATGATTTGCAATTTTCGCTTGGGCACAATTCTAATTTAACTCTTTGCGTGCAACCATATGTGCACGTAAATCAAATAACAATAGTGACGATACTAAAAACCCGGTTAATATATTTAAATCTCGATAGTGGCAGGGCAGTATCTGCTCACTTTGTGATGTAGTTTAAGATAATATCTGCTTGCTACGAACGCTATCAATTATCTACCGATATTCTATGTAAAGAAGATATTTTCTATAGCTTTCAACGAATTCGTTGTTTCCTTCGATGAATTACATAACAAAATGGTATGTTACTAGCGTGTATCCTCAGGAAGGACTTACAATTATTCACTAGATGAATAAAAAAGCATTTTAAACCAACGCGTTGACTAATGAAGTGTTTTTATGTCGTACAATGCAGTGAGGTTATTTTTCAGGGGCTTATTTATCAAACGTCGCTGGTCCGGTATCCTTATCATCCTTCGTGTGGCTAGACGGTAGTCCGATAATGTTCCAAAATTGGTGGTCAGAAGGTGAAACACATGACCACGGTGCTTGTGTCAAAGCAACTAATGAAGAGTACCACCGTAAATGGACAAGCAGCAACTGTTTGCTCTCCTTACCTTCCATCTGTTATGCCAACGGTAACTCTTCTCAAAACGTAGTGTGCTGTTCCTTGAGAAGCTGCACATTTGTGTTAGTTCTAGAGTGGTTGCTTTATAGAACGCTTTGTAAGCTGTTGTGTTACTGTTAATTTTATTTACTTCACGTTTTCAAGATATTGTTAGTCCAATACCATTCTCATACTGTATAAAAGCAACACAGTTGCATGTTGAGCTGAGTTGGACAAAAGACTCTCGAATTTTTTTGCAACTTTCTGAATCGTAATCGCAAAAATGCCATTTTTTGTCATTCATATCTAACTAGAGAATTCTTTGTTACAAACAGAAAAATTGAATGTTCCACATACGATTAAACGTAGTTTTCGCTTAGCACTACGGAAAATTTGCAGAAGGTTTTGGAAATAACGCAATAAATGTTTGCCATCGATCAAATTGGCTGATTTCTACACTCAGGAGTATCTTGAAGTGAATTGTTAAGTTACTGAAAAACGATAATTTTATATAAACAACAAAGAAAAGGTAAAAAAATTGTCGCACACCTTAATGAGTATATCAATGAATAAAAACCAGCAGGTCAAATATATATCTTTTCAGTAACGTCTTCAATAAAAAATAAGACGACTTCTGCTCCGAAAGTCCCGAAGTTCTGTGGTAAGTAACTACTGCACAACAGAGTTGTTTCACATAAAGGTTTCATTATGATGAACATTTGTACAACTTTGAAACGCACCCAGGTTAATTTTGCGTTTACTCAATCTGCGCTAATGTGCTTTGATTTTGATAAAAATATCATTCATTATCCAGTTTGCAAATGAAAATATAGCATGGCTATATAATGGAAAGAGATATGAACCGTACGCGATCAGCTATAACCTTAGCAACGTATATGAAGAAAAGTCTCACATACTTGACAAGAGTAGAAAATTATGAAAACTGTGTCAAGTAACTTTAAATTCTTTCATCACTTAAATGTAGCACATGAGAATATTACAATTTTTTTTAAATCAATGTTTCGAAAAGTGTTTGATTAGAAAGCAACGACAGCAAGTGAGCAAATATTTTCAACAGCTTTTCGCAATTCATGAAATCAACATATATCCTTGAGAAAGGTTTTTTGGTAGATTTGAAAAATGATGAACCCTTGTGTCAAACAATTTGATCTAGTTGATTGTTCAGTTAAAATAATGCATATGTCACAATGCATATGTAAATGCATATAGGATTTGATCTCTTCCTCATTATACCTCAAATGAAGTATATTTTTCCCGTTTGTGTCAGATCAACAGGTTTAACTTTGCTGCTATTGCAAGCAAATTTAATTCAATAATTTCTCCTCTGGCCATGTTTTGAAACCAATTTCTTACGTATTATTAAACAAAGCAGTCTTTCATTACCTTATGGTTGTACAAAAGATATGGTAAAAACTGTTGTAATCTAATATAAAACTTTGTATGCTATAACATTTATGAAGAATGAAAAGACAAATTGCATTTCAGAGAGTATCAGCAGTGACCAGTGCAAAATTTTTGCAAATTGTTATCTTGAGAAACGCAATCAAAATACATATGACGACTTGTTCAATACCAGCACAGCGCTGCCAGCAACAGGCTCAAGTAAGCTTGCTTTGTACGTTGGTACAGTAAAAGACACATGTAACTTAACTATGTATGGAACTCAACGCGGATTCAAATGTAAAGAAGAACTGGCAAACAACGTGAAATATTTTTTTGCGATGTGCATATCTGTATTTCCCTAAATGGAATCAAGTAACTCTGGTGAAACGAGCGGAGAAATGTTGCGGAACGCGTGTTTGCTGTTCACCCTGTAAACGATTCTCTTGCCAAGAAGTGCGTGTTAGTTCCGTTTATGTTGTGAGAGATTTAATTTGCCAATATGTGTGTTAAAGGGATACCTTAGTTTTACAAAAAAATTACTACTTCACTAATATGACCTTAAAGTGTTCGTATGCATTTTTGGAATGAAACAAAAATAAACGCCTTTTTCTATCGGACATGATTGCATCAATTTTGTACTGGAATGTAACTCTTGTGTTTGAAGGTTTGCAAGATCATGATGATTGTACTTTTCTTTTTATTAAATGCTGGTTTTGTTTCTAAGGAAATCGGATGACATCAGACGAATGTTTGAACACTGTTCCACTTTTTCGAAAGTCTGAAAACGGTAATTTGCGTTTCTAATTGCAATCCTTTCAAAGCAACTTCGTAATATCTGTGTATTTGTACGATTCATTTGAAGATTATACAATGGTCGTTTAATTTACAACTTTAGATGAAATCAAAATACAAATACGGCAACAATCAAAAATTGCCCTTGGCTCAATTGAAAAATGCTAAATTCTGTTGAAATTAAAATGTTTGAGCCTCGAGGTGTTCTCTCAAGGTTTGTGAAAATTAGTCAAAAAATCAATGTTCAAAGCAACCTTGGTTTTGTTTTCATCGATAACGCTTTCCATTTCAAACTTCCACAAGCGATGGCAACTGTGTTAATGGGTTCATTTAAGAAGCTAAAGCGCATGGTGGCTGTGGATGTTACCAACTGCAAAGGTCGACGCATGAATACTTGTGCATGCTTTAAAGACCATCTCGCCTTATCTGTAAAAGGTTATGACTTCGCAAATTTATTTTAGCTCCTGGATTTTCTGTGAAACAGTTTGCCAGTGCTGTTTCATTAAATAAATTTATTGTCCATGACCCCTTTTCATTGCACTTCTTGCTTTAGGTTTGTGCTTACTACAAAACTGAAAACAATCAGAAACAAAGTGCAACAGAAACTGCAAGAGATAAACGTACAAGAGAGAGACTAAAACACCTATTGCATTTTTTTCTGTGTTAAACACTAAAGTGTGTCATTGGCCTCGATAAAAAAACTAAACTAAAATTCCAGCTTAACACCACATACAAATTAGACTAATGTAACTTTTGGCCTAAATATTGTGCATAGTGTTTGTTTGTCATTAAATTAGCACCGGAACTTGTTTCATACCACCTATTGATTGGCAGGCACAGTTAAACTTTACGTTGTTCACAACGATGAGCTGAATTTTAACGACGCAGCTACGATTTGCTCAAGCAGAGGTGGTCAACTTGCAAAGATTGAAACAAATTTAGAAAAGAATGCTCTGCAGTGCGTTCGCAACAAGACGTCCACAAAAGACAAGAGGATATGGATTGGTATGTTTACAAATGTAAATTTCCTTTTTAAAGCAGACAACTTGACGCATGTTGAATAAGAGAGTAATAAACTATTTTTCTGAATTAAGATTGAAATAATTGAGTGCAGGGGTGGCCGACGCCAGCCTATGGCGCATGCGCCAAATTTGATGCATTGGATGATTTTAAGTGGCGCATTGCCACCCTGTGATCGCAATAAAGTAAGATAGAAAGCCTCTCCAATACTTTTATCGAGTTTTTGTTTCGTACAAATCCCTTACGACAAGTTGGCAGTTATCGTCTCAAAATAAGCTGTCCATAATTTTCCGGAAGAGGTACCTGAGGAAAGATCTTTATGTCATAGCAAACGGCTTTTTGATCTGGAAATTTTAGTTGATGTTACTGACAGGGGCCTAGAGTACATGGATGCAAGTCATGCCGTGCATGCCTTGCTCTCAATGAACAAAACTTACTTCAAAACTTTCAATTAAATTATAAACCATAAAAACGAGGAAAAAGACACAAGAACTTCTCGTAAATCTGCCTTATTTGAGGTTTCTTGCAGCCTTTAAGGCCCGCAGAAGCCACGATCGTGACTTTTGAAATTATTATCGGCTACAACTTGCGAACAGATTGCGCTGGGGTCAGTGAAGATATCCTCTGATTTGAAAAACAGCAATCGATCCGATGAGTTCAAAACAGGTGCCTGAAAAATTTGAGAAAAATGTAGAGTTTTGATTTTCCGGAAGCGAATTTTGACAATTTTTGGAAAAATTCAAAACATACCTCTCACGCTTCACTGTTGGCTTTTTCAAACCATTTTTCGGCTTGGATCACGTCTGAAGATCCCAACTAACAAAAATTCCAACCAAAGTGTGTCTTCACTGTGTCGGGGATGAAAAATTTTGGGTGAAAAAAGTGGGCGGGCTTACGGGATTGTCGGATGACGTCATCGGGGCCTGAGAAAAACAGCAAGTGGTAAGTTGTTTTCTTTCAAAACAAACTAGGCGAAAATCCGCATCTTTAGAGCACTTGATTGGCCTCCTAGCGTTAGTGGTTGGAAAGTTGTGACTTGAAAGCAACAAATTAATTGTGTAATCCCCTACTGGATTAATTAATTAATTATCAATAAAAACTTCCATAATCTTTTTTCACTCAATATTTTTACTTAAATTTGGTGGGATGTTGTAAGACACCCATGTGTAGCGGCCAAAGGTTTCTGCTCACAACTTGCTTCCTGAGATTACCGCAGTGCAAACCATTTAATCGAAAGCACCTCGTGCGCGATGGCGCGATTCACCTTTAAAATATACGAGCGTCGTCACATGGCAGAGTTGTTTCATCACCAACAATTTTAGGGTGACCAAAATTGAAACTTTTTGGTCTTAGATTTGAGGCAAAGTAAGCGATATATGAAAGTAAATGTGAAAAATTAGGTAAATTTGCAGATACCCAATAAATAATATGCATGACGAGAAGTGAAGTCATCAAACATTCAAATAGTAAAATAGTTATTGCTCATCAGTGACCATCCGTGACAAAACTAGGCCTAACAAACTTTTACTTGATCTATATTAAACCATACCCATATCAAACAACAAATGTCCCGATAATTTTTAAAGTAAAGCACTACAACTTTTAGTACTGATCCATACTAATTTAAATCCATAAAGAACAACACACGTAGTCCAGATGATTTTGAAGTAAAGCACTAAAACAAAGCTAAATATCTGGTACTTGCAAGGGGCTAGTCACAGACGTTTTCATCCGGCAGCTCATTTCCGCGCGTAATTTTCGCTCTTCGCGCGATCGGACCCGCCTCGATTTGCATAACTTCGCAATGAATCACAGCAGCGCACATGGCGACGTTAAATAAACAAGACTGTCGCGCGGTTTTCCGCGTGAAATGTCCCTAGTGCAGGGGTCGGGAACCTATAGCTCGCGAGACAGATGTGGCTCTTTTGATGACGGGATCTGGCTCCCTTGATATTTTCCCAACACGATTGTTACTGATGAAACTTTTTCTGTAATTTTCCTACAAAGCCATCAGCAACACCATGCAGCACCAGAAGTCGCATTACAGTAAGAAGCATGTTATTAAAGAGAAAATTCAGTCATTTATCATTGTCTGAAATTGTTGATTTTGCTTAAAAATGCACACGTTAGTTGAGTTAGTTAGTTGCATTAAGTGTTGAAAAATATTATATGGCTCTCATGGAAATACAATTAAAAATATGTAGATTTCATGGCTCCCTTAGCCAAAAAGTTGGCCGACCCCTGCCCTAGTGTAAACCCAGCTTTACAGCTAAGTCTTACACGTTCAGGTCACGTTTACCCACCTCGTGGTTTCCTCGCCGTTACCGCTCCCCCATCACCCTTTAGTTTCAATGCCATCATGTCTTTTGCAGAGGATAGCATCCCTCAGACCAAGTGCCCCACAGGATGTATCTTCCTGGGGTTTCCTCTCACTAGTGTACGCACCGCGGCTACGACCTTTCCTAACGCTAAGTGCACAAGCAGCCGCTTTTGATGACCTCCCACTTTCCTCCAGGCCTGATTCATCTTTCATTGCTTTCTGCGACGTGCTCGCTGTCTTTTGGACGTTCTGTTAATTCAGTGTCCCGCGCATTTCTTAACTGCCCCTGCGGACCTTTTGTCTTTGTTTCCGTCAACGCCATATTCCACCACCCTCTTTTGTTTTCCCCGTTTTCTTTTTGCGTTTTCTCGCCTCATCGTCCAGGGGCTCCGGTTCCCCACCTACAACGACACATTCTTGTTGAAAAACACTCATCTGCTGTCCAACGTTGAACTGTTTCTGTTGGAAACACTCATGTGCTTCGTTCGATCATTCGCAGCACCGTACGTAACCGCGTCGCGAACCTAGTAGCCCGTCACGAAAGCATCGAACTCGCATCCTCGAGCCAGAGTCTGACTAGCCCAGGCCTTTCCGACGTCAATCGCGAACGACCGTCTGTCAGATAGGTCCTCCACTGTCCGATCGATCGACCTCCCCACGGACTGCACGGCCTGACGGTTCTGGACGATGAAACAACGGAATGGCTGCTCAACACCTGTCCCGAAATCTAGCGCGGCCAAGCAGTGGATAAAAGACGACCTCACTCAAACGAAAGAAGAAGAACCTTTGACCTGACCTGTAATCAATTACTCGACAAAATAGAAATGAAGGAATGTTTGTAATACAGCTTTTAGCATCAGTGAGGTTGCTAAATAAAAAGAAAAATGACCTAAGATAAACGCGATGTCCAAACATTTCATCTTCTGAAAAGTTGCATAACTATTGACAAAACTATCCACATTTTATGACATCTTCGCATTTCTGCAAACGGTTTGCGCAAATAATTTTTTTTACTATGCTATTCCAGGTATGAAAAGCGAAAGCGAAACTTCACCTAGAAATAAATCTACGTATAAATGGCTCGACGGAAGTAAACTGATGCAAGCTTTCTGGGCGAACAATCAACCCGATGGAAGGAGAATGTGCGTTTTCTCCAATGCTGAAGAAGAATGGGAAGACGGAGATTGCCACCACAAACGGCCCTATGCTTGTTTTACAAAAGGTTGAATGCTCACAGCAGTTAGCCGGCTTTGCTTTTCGTTTCATATTTTGTTTTATGTTGCTATAAGCCAATGTTCAACTGAATAACACACATGGTGATACATGTAGAGAACAGGGCTGCGGATCTCTTGTAAAAATGAAACGGCTCCGGCTCCGGAGCTCTCTGTTTTCGTAAGCATGGCTTCGGCTCCAGCTCCGGAGCTGTGTTTTTTTTAACATGGCTCCGGCTCCGCTCGGGATCCTGCAATGTTTTGTTAATACACTTCAACAATTTCGGTATTCCTAATATCCTTCTTGTAGCAAGTGAGCGTGTTATTCCAACATATTTTGAACTAATCTTAAACACTGCTACCACTACCAGGCCTGCGTAGTCGGAAGGAGTCTGGTCTTGGGTAGTCGGAGTTGGTGAAAGTCTATTAAAAAATCTTATTTCGGGCTGATCCTCTGCTCGCCGATTGTGACCAGTGTTGCTACTCTGTTATAAAGAAAACCCCAGAATTTACTTCGAAAATAAAACCCAGAAAATGATAAAAAAAAACCCAGACATACAAAATAAAAAAAAAGTCAATCAAGCTTGAAATGCACGGTACCGGTACTTGCACATAAAAAATTAAAGTATTATGCATTGTTTGCATCAAGTTTTTAACAAGTTCAAGGTTATCTTGAACATACTGACAATTTACAAGTAGGCTAGCAGCAAATCAAGTGCATGCAGTAACATAAAAAGTTAGTGAGATCTTTTTTAAGAAAGGTTTGATATTTTCTGATGCCTTCACTTAAATCAGTGGTATTCAGCGTGAGTGAAATCACATTACGGGGGCGATTTTGTGATTTACCAGATTTGGGGGGGATTTCAGTTTCCAGGGGGCGATGTCTGCAGGTTAGAATATACTAAAATTCGGAATTGATTCCAAAAATGAAAATTATATTTGACACTTTGGAACCAAATTAGTTGATGCACATCGACTCCATAGTTCGTTACAAAAAAAGTAATTTGAGGCATGCTAAGAAGTCTTTCTGTCGTGGAGATAACACCGAAAGTTGGATTGCGTAGAAAGTGACTGGGTGAAGTGCCTTTTTGCCTGTTAACTGACACAAGCGAGTGCGACTCCACATCCAGGGACTTTTCATCGACATCCAAAGCGATGATCAAGCCTGTGCCATATTTTATTAGCGCGAATAGTCAGACTCGAATCAAGAGCAATGAGCGTTTTTCGGAAGTTTGCTTTATTACTACTGGTGTTACCCACGACGTAAGTTGTTGAGCAAGGTTTCAAGCAAGTACTGCCCAGTAAGGGGCGTAACGAGGGGGGCACACAATTGCCCGCGCCGAATCACTATGTGGCGCCAAATCACTGCGGGGGTAACCGAAAAATTCCAATAATGTCACAAGTACTTTCTTCTATACAGCACATTTACTTCCGATAGACCTCAGGTTCTAACATGGGGGCGCCAAACTTGCTTCTTTCCCCGGCGCTATCCAACCTCGTTGTGCCCCTGTGCACACCGCACATGCGTAATAAATGTCGCTACCGTCTTGAAATGAACAAGACCGGTTGAAACGCCGTATACCACTAATGCTGACAAACTTGCAATCTGCCTGCCTTAAAAAAATTTGATAAAAAGCCAAGGGCAAGGTTCGCAGCAGCTGGAACAAAATGTTTTGGAAATGAATAACATTGTTTCTACAAATGCAATTGCATTCGCTTTGTTTGTTCGTTTATTTGTGTCAAGTATATTACTCTTTTATTTCATTAGCATTGAAATGTTTTCAAATTAAAATGATATTTTAGCCAACACTGAAATCATAGGTGGGGGGCGATTTTTAAGCAAAGTTCCGGTAGGGGGGGCGATTGAACAAAAAAGGTTGAACACCACTGACTTAAATGCACAAATTGAGACACGTACATGATACATTCAAGTTCTTACAGTTTTTTTTACCCTAATCATTGCAATATTTGACTACTAATTTAACATTCAAAATTTTACTTTCATACCTATGCCAACGCGCCTGTAAAACAATGAACAGATTATTAACCACCGCATCTTCAAAACCAAACAAAGCATTCCAAAAATCATGCACAATAAGCAGCCCTTGACATATCAGCGATAGATTGGAGTGCTGAGCTATGCCTAGTCAGTCCTTAATCTGTGAAATATTAGATTTTAAACGATTTGGTCAAGTCTAGCCCGATTCAACTGCACTGACTCTGCACATTACGCCTCTGAAACACCTGTATCCTTGAATGGAAAATACAGTAATACAACATACATTTCTAAAATTTGACCAAAGTCAAATAAACCCCAGATTTTCATTAAAACCCCAGAACCCCAGATGAAACAGGAAAACCCCAGATCTAGTGAAAAATCCCAAGCTGTGGCAGCACTCGTTGTGACTGTTTGTGCCACAAAAAAAGTGTGTAAGCGTCACACTCTGCGTTTTTGCACAAGGACTTAGTCTCGCAAAATGCGCAAAGATGAGCTGCGCTGGTGTTGACTGACTTGTCCACACCACACTCGGCAGTAATTCCACAGTCTCATGTGACCAGAACAAGTCCGAACTTGAAACAAAAACACATTGTGACAGTAATACCTGGTAGAACAGACCCCCGGTTTTCGCCGCGGTGACCTATTCCGATAAAATTAATTAGTCGCGCAGCATAACCGAACCATGGCAACTGTCAGTGCGCAGAAAGGGTCCGGAGCCGGAGCTGTTAAATTAACCACCAGCTCCGGCTCCGGCTCCAGCTAAATTTAAAGAACAGCTCCGGCTCCAGCAAAATTTTAAAAGCAGCTCCGGCTCCGGCTCGACCGAAAATGGCTGGCTCCGGGGCTCCGGGTTCCGGGCTCCGGGTTCCCGGCTCCGGCTCATCAGTTCTGGTACAGAACAATGGCATCTTCCACCTACTAGAAACCGATTGCTTTGAAAAGCAAAAAAGTATTGTGTAGAATTTTGCCACTGCAATAGATTAAATTGAGTTTTTTTTATCACGTTTGGAAAATTAATTGTTCTATAATACGAATTGCAGAAAAAATATATATTTTTAGTTTTTCCTGCTTTCAAAATTGCATCTACACACAAATGCTTGATATTGCTTGCCTTTTGTAAAGAAGCAACGGAGTTATACAAGCGACACTTTCTTAAACACACTCAATTCGCAAAAGTTTTTTTTGCTGTGATGTCAGTTATAAAGAACCTTGGAAAATTTTTGAAAAACTGGTGCTTTTCGCTAAAGTGAAAAACTTGGCTTGCATTTTGAAATGCTTGTGTTTGTCTTTTGTAGTACTGTATTAATATTCGCGGTCGCTACTTTGATTTACGTGTCTATCATAATATATAAAAGTTTTCGTCATGCGATTGCAGAAAGCTTTTCTATCGGATGAATATTTCAGTTCCGCGACAAAGTGGTCTTGATTAAAAACACTGAATACTTTTTGATAGTTTAATGTGCAGATACCATACTATAGAGCAGACTTGCACATCTCAGAAAGTTTCAAGGGCCGATTTATTATCAACATATATTTGCCGCGGGCCGCAAAAGTCATTTCATTTCGATATAAAGATTGCGTTGAAATGTATGGAAGAAACTATAGAACGACAATTACTTATTCGAGGTCGAGCTTTTGCAACATACTTTACAACTGAGAAAAACTCGCGGACCGCAATAAAAGCATTCGCTGACAGCATGCGGCCCGCGGGCCGTATGTTGTGCAGGCCTGCTATAAATAGAATAAAACCAGCCGTTTGTACCTTTTTGATATGTGTTGAAAAACAAATGTATTTATGTAATCGAAAGTTACTGATTACTATATCTTCGGCGTTCGAGCAGGGACTTAGCCTTTTTTTTCCATAATTCACAACATTCTGATATTTGGTGATAGTATCAAGGTTGATTACTGTTTCAGTTTTGCCAGAGCAAACAAAAGCTATTGCAGTGACAACAGACAAGACGTTGCCGGTGACTGAAACAAAAATATTTTCAACAAGTGTCACTACAATGTTCACTACAACTACTGGAAAGAGCAGCTTTTTAGAAGAAACAGGTGCTGTACACTTGCAAATGTGCTGCTGTTGTTGGATATTGCGACATATCTGTAGTTATATAATGCAAATCTGCTATAATGAAGCGTTACAATACAATATCAACTCCTCTGCGCTAATTCGCTGTGCTCTACGTGGTCTCTGTTGAAAATAGACCTGTTCATATCAAGCCCGTCATGAAGATTGTCTGTTATGAACGGTTCCGTTATTAACGTCGTCTGTTTCCAAACGTCTGTAATGAGTGGCCTGTTATGAACAGGTATGTTTCGAAAGGCAACCGTTCTAAATGCATTCAGCACTGTCCTCATTTCAGTGGGCCTACAATGTTGCTGACCTTGGCAATTGGTGATTGTGCATCAGCAAAAATATCTGTATCAACCGAAGTTTAAAACCGCCATGACCACTCTCTCTACTGCTGATCAGCGGAAATCCAACTAATAAACAGCAAATTTGTTTCATAGTTTAGCAATAGGCCTAATAGTAAAGTCACAGCAGTGACCACATATCAAGAGAATCAGTCACAATTTATTTGCACACGGAAACTAGATTCGTGTCAAACACATCTTCAGTCCTATGCGAAAGTTGACAGTGAAACAATACTAGAAAAACCTCCCACTGTTGCTAACAATAATTGGCAAATTTAAATTAATAAAACCAAAATCAGAGCTACCCCACTAGACAGTTTACAAAGTTGGTAAAACTCCGATTGCTAGCGGCTATACACACATACAGCACTCCGATTGACAACGGTACTCTCGCCTATCGCAAGGTCTTTGTCTCGATCACTGGCTTCAACAAGCCGTAGCGGGCATGGAAACAAGTCTGGAAAATTTCAGCCTCAACTCAGAATTCAAACTCGGCCGCGGTTAAAAGTGAAATCAGTGAGAAAATTCAAGTTAATAGGTTTTAGTTGGAAATAATAAAGTTTAGATAATTGCTAGGGAAAATATTACCGCAAGTAAAATGTTCCGTTTTTCTATGCAAAAGATTTGAAGCAACAATTTTTAAGTCTTTCCGTTGCTTCTCAAAGTTTTTTCAATTGATGTCCACATTGATGGAAAACTCCAATTGTTGCATAGTTTGATGCTGTTGCTTCAATCTCAATAGATATGCGTTTGCATTGTTTCAACCTTTGGCATTTGAACGAAAGTTAAGGAAATACTTTTTGTAAATGCTGATTTATAAATTTGTCGCTGTTGTTTGAATCTTGCATTTTTCAAGATTTCCGTGATGTAAAACAAATACTGTAGGTTTCCGTGATAACAATTAAAAACTCTAGATTTCCAGCAAGCTTTCAAAGAATCAGCCGACTTGGCTCTGTCTTTTGCCATGATTCGAACTTGTACAATAGGTATATTTAAATAACCAGTCTTCACGAAGGTGAAAAAAAATAAATCAACAAAGCAAATTTTTCATAGGAAAGCGATTTCACGTGACATTACGCATCCTCAATCCTAAATTTATGCTTTATATTGAACTTTGTGCTTGATTTTGTTGCTCTTTTTAATCTGCTTGAACATCACATGCTTCAGTTAACACAGCAAGGCTGTTATGCTGGGTAGGTCAGCGTATACCATCAGAGCTTTCATAAATGTCAAAAAGAAACTAAACTGCGATTTAATCTTTAGGTTCCCTTTGCAATTATCCAGCGAAATGGTCTTGCGAAATAGAGGATGAAAAACACATTGAATTCAATCCTTCTGAAAGCTCTTATCC
>JGI24158J21664_10002262_pt1 | contig 23116 bp, 13 predicted proteins | sample Ectturendosymbi3_FD_21664 | JGI IMG/M metagenome (IMG submission 21664)
GTGTCCCAGCGCCTTAGCTTTAATTTGTATGAAATTGTTTAATATTTGCGCCAATAAACTCTCTCTCTCTCTCTCTCTCTCTCTCTCTCTCTCTCTCTCTAACAAGTCAATGTCACAAATCAACAATCTTGCATATCATGTTTAAAAAAGCTATCTGGCCTGGTAGGCTATCACCCAACAACCAGTCAATGCAGGATCGCGTAGAATAAGCGTGAAGACTGCAAGACCTGGTGTAGACTTCAGAACACATTAAAAGAGCTAGTGCTCTAGCTAGTCAAAGTCTAGACTACAGATCACGGTAGGTCTACACTAGCTAGCCTTAGTCCAAAAACGCAGCAAACAACGTCCTTTTAGTGTACGCTGAAAGAGAGCCTATCTTCCTTGCCACACCACGAACAGATTCATGCTGACAAACTTGGCATGACTCTACGGTTCAGAGATTACACCATAGACAGACTCAGAGCCATGGTGCAGAAGGCTGAAAAGATGCCTCTGAAGATAATAAATGAATGATTGTGCAATGTCCACCTTTTTACAAAAGTCTGAATCTTCGAAATGTTGATAAAAGCGTTTCGGATAACCGGATCCGTATCCGGTCGCGTTCGAAAGCAGTTTTTGGATATCCTTATCCGGTGCAAACTCACTATCCTGCCGGATATCCAACCGGCAAACCGGATAGTGATCTTCTCTGACACGTGAGGTGCTTAACAAAGGTGGGACCGGATCCGGATTACCGTAGTCGACTCCAGCAGGATTCTGCGTTCTTCTTTCAGACTCGGATCCGGAACCGGAGTCAAAAATTTGTGAAAAACCGTACCCGGATCCGGAGTAACTTTTCTATTTCGGCTGTAGCAGGAGTCTGTGTGGTCATTTCTTAGGTGAAAACGTGGGTAAATCACGGTTGGATCGATGATTGTAACCGGAGTCTGAACAGGAGTCGCCTTCTCAAATTTAAAGAATAGCCGTTCCCGGATTCAGCACCGAATTCAAAAATTTGAAACAGGAGCGGAGTCTGAAAAAGTGACTCCGGCCACCTCTGGTGCTTAATATTAAAAATCAGAGATGCACATGTATTTGGATTTGACTCCTGCCGCATACCAGAAGTGATCGGAGTCTTTTTTTTGACTCCTGCTCCTGTTCCACAAAAGTGACTCCAGCTCCTGCAATTGCTCCGGAGGCCGAAGCACGTTGGAAATATGCACTACGACGCCTGTTTCCACTCTGAAAAACTTGAAAGCAATGCATATTTTGACTCATGAGTAGAGTTCAGAGGTGTTCATGGACTGGATTTTGGATTTTTTGGAAACCGGACTCCAGCTGCTTCCAACAGGATCAGGAGTGAGGTTTTCTTTCCTGGAACCGGATCCGGGTTGGATTTGGATTTTGTTTTTACTAAAAAAACGTTGTTGGTTGTTTGCTTGACTTTTGTTTTGCCGGACTCAAACATGAGTCGGATTGCTTGAATCTCGTTGGTACCGGATCCGAATTGGATTTGGATTCACAATTTGCAAAACAAGATTGGATCCGGACTTTAAGAAATCAGAGTCCGAACCCCTCTAGTAGGGTTGCCAGATGTGTTTTGTAAAAATACCGGCTTTTTTTTAGCAGTGACAGTTCCGTGTTGATGCAACCAAGAAAGAAATTTTTGTGGTTGTTTACCTTATAATCTACTATCTTAAAACTTAAGCCGAAATTTACAGATAAAAGTTATTAACTGTGGCCTGCCAAGACTTACATGAATAGCAAAATACGCCCCATGCTTAGAAAACTTTGGGCACCGCTGGATTAGTATATATATTTTGTTAATCAGTTGAGTATATTAGCTTTAGGTAGGGGTGGAAAATTAGCAGCCCTTGGCCCACATGTGGTCTCCCACAGCATTTTCAATGGCTTGCGCAAGCATTCAGGAAAGGCAGCGTCTAGGCAGTCGTCAACGGCTACGCAAGGTGAACTGTTAGATATGTGCAAGTTTGAATCATCGCAAAAAGACGAAAGCAGATGGCAGTCGACTGATTCCTCGAAAGCATACAGAAACACTAGGCCTAGTGCTTTTAAGTGTAGTAATGGTTTATTGTTTCATATGACTCAGCCAACAAGCAGAAGCACCATAAAAGTCATCGCATGCAGTAAACCAACCATTTATCAGCGAAAATTAGAGCAAATGAAAACACAATGGCACAATAGCTAAGCAGTATAAGTAAACAAAGAGTGGCGCTGTGTCATATAGGATTGGCGAAAGACCGTGGCGGTCATCTGGATCTAGTCAACCAACCCCGTTTTTCAGTACCCTGCAACATTTAACCAAAAAAGCCTAGCATAGTATGCAACAATAGAGATAACCCGCTGGCAATGAATACGCATAGAGAAGTGCTCAAAGTGAAAGTGAAATCTACCTCGCTTATGTCTGTGTCTACGCAAACCAAGTTGAGCAGTTATGACACTAATGATTTATGTTCACATGACTGAGATGATCATGGTTGGACTAGTAAATTGTCTTTTGTTTCAAGCCACCCTGACTTCAAATAAGCTGTAAAAACAAATGTATTTATTGGTAAATTTAATGAACAACTTTCAACCTTCCTTGTAGGGAACGTAAACAAAGGGCTTGTGCCCTCCTTGAAATTTATTGACATCCCCCTGCAGGGGCGTGTCTTCCCAGTTAAGAACCACTGGTGTAAATGCCTGTTTACACTAAAGATGAGCCAGGAATTGTGCGCATAAATCCTTTGTTTCTTTTGTTGTGTCGAGTAATTGTACACCTCGCTTGTACAGGTTAGTACAGCAAAGTTTGGAAGCAAAATATAAGAAAATATTTTACGTGGGAACTCCTGGCTCATCGTTGTAGACGCTAAAATCTCAAACCTCAAATGGCAACCCGAGCATCATAAGAAAAGCATACCACAAACTCTAATGCAGAGATAATAATCGCTAAGACCACCATTCTACCATTGTATGTATGTTTGCCCTATTGTGATATAACGAAAATTTGAACCTGCTTTCTCATCTCTTTTGGTTACCTAACCTAACAATGCGCAGTTGACCATGCGTTGCATCACATGGGTGCCAGGCTGCCGGCTACTTAGTAGTTGACGTTGTATTACATGGCCTTTGTTCATTACATAAACACTTCCTCCAAGAAAAACCATCAAATCTGAAATTTCCTACAACTTAAACCTGAACCAAGACTTGCACAGATTTCCATTAAATTTTTCTAATGATTAGAAGGCATGGCCCTGTGTTAAACATGGCCTTTTCAAAGTGGACTCTGATCCAAATTAATCGCCTACCCTTGCATCAGGGTATTAATTTTACGGTGAATAGCAGGTTGTTGTTTAAAATTGCACAAAGGGTATGTTGAATAAATTGCGTGTAAAAGCAAAGTTAGTAACACAACATTTAAAGGCATTTTTTCCTGTGAAAAAATGTGCTTTAAAAAATCGTTTTGTGCCACTTGATGAAAGACAATGCTGTACATACAAAAACAAGATTATTTTAGCACCGATGGTTCGTGTTGGATTTTTGCCAGCTCGTTTGCTGGCTTTGCGTTATGGAGCAGACCTTGTTTATACTGATGTAAGTATAAGTCCAACATTTACATTTTGTTTTCATTTAATTACCCTTTATATACAAAGTTTTTATCTTCTTGCAGTTAGACAAGAAATGCCCTTTGTTTATTGCATATCCTCTAAGCTTTAAGATGTATGCAATCACCATACATTTGAAAGATTAGTATAGGGGATTAACCATGGGTACTAGCTTAGCAAGTCAGATATTTTAGATATTGGTTAAAATTAGATGATTAAGATGATTAGTCAGGTCCTTCAACTTGCTTTCTGCTGTTTTTCACTTTAGTTTTTTATGTTCTTTACTTGGTCTTTACTGCTCATTAGTTTGCTTAAATTACTTCCCTTGTTATTTGGTATTCAGGAAGTTCTTGCCTGTAGTAAAATCAAGAATGTGTACTACCAAGTTATGTCATAAAGACCTTCCATTCTATGTGCCATTTTGTTTGCTAATATTTTTTAGTAATTTTTTGTTCTGTTGAGGTTTGTAGGTTTTTCAATTTCATATGTAAAGTTAAAATTTGTCGCAGCTGTAATAATTACCATTGATTATAATTATAATAAGAGAGCATGCTTTTTCAGTCAGATATACAACTTGGTTGAGAAAGGAAATTTGTGAAAACAATGGCATGAATAATTGAACCTCATAACGTAATTAATGTATGACTGCCAGCACAAACGTTGCAGGTTTTAATTGGGATTTTTTTTTATCTGTGTAGGAAACCTTTTCACAAAGTGCTGGCACACTAACAAGAAAAGTAAATGGTAAGAAATGGCCATTTTGATTTAAGTAGAAAATTTTTATGTTCGCATTAGAAATTTTATCATATGACTACCCAGAGATCAACAACAATAACCACTTGTGTTCTGTATAGATGATTTAGGTACTATAGATTATATCAGTGGCACAAGTGGACAACTCTGGTTTCGAACTTGTGAAGAAGAGAAGCAGAATCTAGTTTTGCAACTGGTAAGGTAGCCTGAAGAAAAGCTTGTGAATGCAACCATTTTGGTGTGGTTGATTTAACAAAATTTCACATTTAATATGCAAACTCATTAGTGCTCTTTTCCATTTACTTTTTTTCAATCAGGTTGATTGTATAAATTGCAGCTTACCTTTGTCCAGCTTAGCAACTGTGCTAAAATTAGTAACTTGCCCTTTTGTCAGATTTTAAAAAGCTTAAAATTTTAAAGAACTTGATTTACTCTCAGAATCTCTTGACTTCACAATTTTTATATTGGTACATTTTTTCATGTATGTGGCCAAAATTTGTTTTTCTGCTTGTTGAAGATATGTCAGACAGCCAACAGGTGAATTATGGGACCTTCGTCACCTTCACCAGGGCCACAACCAACTGATATTTTCGGGGGGGCAAATTAATGTAACTTGTTGCTGTACCTACCAAAACATATATTTTTGAAAATTTCAGGGGGGCAATTGTCCGACGCCCCCCTCTGGTTGTGGGCCTGACCTTCACTAAGGCATGTTGATGGATTGTTCGAAGATCTGAGACAGTAGGTTAGAAATTGAGACTTGCAGCCTTCAAGAGACTGAGGCTCATAAAAATGGGTCTTGAGGCTGAGACTAAGTCTGAGATTCCATCTAAAGACCAAGTCTTGAGATTCCAATAGTAAACTTCAATTCTTGCTTTACACAACTTTGGATCATATCCTGCATGAGTTTTACAGTTTTGGTTCATTTCAAAACAGTTTATTTTTTGACCCTGACTTAAAAAAACGTTATGAACTTGCCTTGAAAAACAGATTATTTGTTGCAGGGCACAAAAGATGCTCAGTGTGCTCTAAGAGCTGCTAAACAAGTGTGAGTATTTGAAATTTTTCGTACCATTTTGTTCTTAGCATTGTAATTGTTCTAATCCAATTTGTTGTCATTATCCTTAGTGTTTTGCTATTGCTTCATTTCAACATGTTTCAATGCTGTTGATTCTTTGCAGAATTTTTGGTTTTGTATGAGCATTAACATTTTCAGTGTGCACATGTTCAGACATGCTTGTGGTAAAATTATGCTTTTACACTTCTTGGTTTGCATTCCCTACCCTTGCTTAGACCTTCAGCATTTCACAGATAAGCATAAGTAATGCTTGCATATTTCAGGAATAAGGACATGTAGAGTTCTGTGAAATTGATTTCCCATTAAAAAGATTTGCTGATTGATTTAACTGAGTCACTTACATGGAGACTAATTACTTGACCACATATATATGCAAGTCCAAATCATCACAAAGTCATGAAAGCAGAGTCTAGACAGATTCAGTATTCCTCAAAAGCATGTAACAGATGCAGAGCATTCAGTTGTTGTAGACCAGGGGTTCCCAACCTTTTTCTAACCATGTACCCCTTCAGCATTTTGACAGATGAACATGTACCCCTGAAATTTCTTATGACAAAATATTTTATCATGATTAATCTAGATATGTTTAACAATAAGCATACAATGGCTTTTGAAAACAATATTCACTGATATATGTATAAATATTTGGAAATAAAAGATGTGTAAATATATATTTCTCTTCTATTGCTAACCTTAAATGTACCCCTTTGGATAGGCAAATGTACCCCTAGGTGTACATGTACCCAAGGTTGGGAACCTCTGTTGTCGACTTTATGACAGTTCCTATACAGCAAATTGCCTCATGCAAATAGCATCCACATCCATTGAAACATAACTGAAATGCCTGTTTGCTAACACATTGATGAAAATTTGTGTAGAGTATTTTAAGAGTATTTTGTACTGCAAGAATGTTCTGCAGTACCGTACATTAGCTTTATTCTTTCATGTGGTTGTGTTGAGCATGCACATAAAAAAGTTGTTTTGATAAATAATTGCATTTTTTATTTGAGAAAAATGGCAGTTCAATAATGGCATTGGCTCATAGCTTTACAAATTGTACTACAACTGGGCTTAGTCCTAATATGTCCTTGAACTGGTGGAAAAATTGTGTTGATTTAACTTTTCCAGCATATATAGAGTAGGATTAAACAATGGCAAAACATGGGTCTTGCCAGTTTAGACAAAGCTTCACAATTAGGAAATTGAAATACTGTGGAGATTTTCATGAGTCATAAATATGTTTTTTATTACCACAATCAAATATTAAGTATGACAAAATGTTGAAATAGGTAAAAAATCAATTGCAGCAGATGCAAGAAAAACTGAGTCTAGACAGATGGTTGCTCAGAAGCATGTAGCACGTAAAGCTTTCAATTGTCGTAGACGTTGTAACATTTCCTATTCAACTTATGTGCCAGTTAAAATCATCGCAAATGTATAAAAGCAGAATCAAGCAGACAGATTCATCACAAACTTGCCTTGAGGCTAGAACTTGTTTTGTTGTTTTCAAACTGATAGTAATAGTTCAACTTTTTTCATAGATTTGCTGAAGCCAAGAACTTTTTTATGGTACAGTAGATTTGTATTTTCTTTGAAAGCCTATGCCTAACGAAATTTTGCAAGCTATTTATGATCCTAGGAATCTATTTCTATATTGTTTTCTAATTCGAGTAATACTGGCCTAGGGTTAAGTTTTGGAAGAATTTTGCAAGTATCAGTCAAATTAGATCTTGCTCCAATTCTGGTAAGGCTGAATATTTGTTATTTTGTATCATAGTTGTCATTGAACAAAGCTATGACTTTCGAACAACTTGAACTTAGTTATCAGGCTTCGCTTCCAAACCATTTAAAGCTTACAAAATTAAAACTTTCAAAGCATACATTGAAGTTAACAATTTAGCAAAACGATCTAAAAGAATATTTTGTGTCTGTTGATAATCCAGGTGAATGTTGCAACAACGGCCCCGTAAATTTACAGTAGTGGCTTTTGTTAAGTTTTTTTAATGGAAGGTTTGTCTCAGGCTGACTTATCTTTGGTTTCAGAGAGCAAGATGTACTTGCCGTTGATGTCAATATGGGCTGCCCAGCTGCTTCCGCCATAGCGGTGAGAAATTTCTAGTCACAATACGTTTGATGTTTGTGTATGACGTTCATGTATTGTACAGGACACTTGCTTTTGGGGACGCTGGTGTGATTTAGACTCATCGATAAGTCAGAGAAGGGTGTTGTTTCTGACACTTTTTTATGCAACAGGCACACAACATGTTTGCACTGAAAATTTATAGAGGCTGTTTTGAGACGTTTCTGAGCTATGCCATTATGGTAGAGTGGAAAGATAGACTGCGTGTCCACTTGCAATAAGCTTCTGCGTAAACTTTGTGCTGTATAAAAGATTGTTGTGACTGTGTCGGCTACTTCAACAATGGTGAAATTGTTGCTAAGCAACTGAAGGCAAATTTATGTTTTACCATGACCACAGGGAGGGACGGGTTCGGCTCTACTCGACCATCCTGACAAAATTGAAAGCATTCTGCGGACACTCGTCGATGGATTATCAGTACCTGTCACGTGCAAGATTCGTGTTTACCCATCAGTAAGTTTCAAAACGTGATACGAAGTTGCGAAGAACAAAACCAGCAGACCCGGAATTTGGGGGCAACCGAGCAAATCTTACCCAAAATTTTCAGAAGCGTGTTTAGTTTTCAGGTACAACAACTTCCAATCATTTCCCCCCAAAATAGACCAATAACAATCATTTTGACCCCCGCGATGCCAGGTGCATTGCAATCAGTTGCACCGCGACACCAAATCGCACGCGGGCGACCTCCGGTGGTGAGCGCTTTGACCGATCATCTTCAAGAACAATGTAAGGATGGAAACCAAATGCTAACTGAAAAATGAACCGAAAAGTATAACTGAAAAAACGGTTAACACTGTTTTTTGCTGATCCTTAACCGAATCTTTTTCGTGCAAGCCGCAACCGAACCGCATTGAAATATCAGCGGTTACCGGCTTTGTTTTCGGGTTCTGATGAGTTCATTCGGGTTCGTTCATGTGGAGCCGACACTTATATTCACCACATGGCACGTCACAATTTGTGAACAAAAGAAAATAAACAGCAGTTCTGTGCGAAAGTACAGTATATGCAGCATAAATACCGTTTGCCAAAACGTTCTCTCTGAGGTTATTGGTCCTGAGATACGCGTGGCGCGAACTGTTTGTAACGTCATTAAAAGGTTTTGCTCGAACTTTTTGTGACGTAATATAAGGAATCCATGGGTTGTTTCGCTCATTCACTGGTTACATATGTTAAATAAACGCTAATCAGGATAGGAAGCCAAAAATTGTGTTAAACGCTGCATTAAAAATTGATCACTGCGTGACACAATGCTTGCTATCCTACCTAAGCATGAGCCACTGCTAATTTCTCTGCAATAATAATACTGCCTGCCGCATAAGAAAATGTTCTGCAAGCTAAGCTTGTATACTTTTGCATCGCGGGTAATATGCCACTTCATCATATTTACTAATACCAGGTGTTGATTGATTTGAACGACCAAGGTTTCGCGCGGAACTGTGCCCGACAGGCACCAATCTGCGAAGCGTAACCATTGATTAATTCTAATTGAACGCTACAGAAAAAGCTAAAAATGCAATCTGAACACAGCAAAGAGATGGCTGCAACAAGCTCTGCTAACAAATATCGTGCACTTTACCGCTGGGCTTTTTTCAAACCAGTTCAATCGTGACGTCACTGCTGAACCAGCTCTTTACTTTGGGAATGCACCACTCGCTGAAAATGTCGAGTGGTCATCGCAGCCAGTTCTGCATTGTCTTCTGCTTTTTTATCGGTCATAAACCGAATTTTTTTAATGACCGAAAAATTAAAGTCAATCTGGTCATAATGTCCGAAAAAGTAGACTGGTGAATAAGCTTAGTGTTGCGGGACAAATGACCTAAATTTTTCAGAGAAAAAAACAAATTGGCTTCATCCTATTCCCAGTAACCTCGCCTCCAGTGGCATTTTCCAATATACCTGGTTAGCTCAGACTTACGGCAGGTTGGACCTTCCGCTTAAAACTTCGTTAGTTGAAGATGAAAACGCGCTTTTACGCCTTTGCAGTTAAACGAAACACTTGAACTGGTAAAAATGATCGAATCAACGGGAGTTTCTGCGATCGCAGTGCACGGCCGCACGAGGAAGCACAGGTCGCATCATCCTTGCCGGGTGGAGGCGATACGAGCTGTGGCTGACACTGTCTCGGTTCCGGTCATTGCCAAGTGAGAGCTTCTACTCTGATTGGTGTCAATACCCAGGGTTCGTACGGTGTCTTGAAAATTATGGTAAAAACTTTGGTAACTATCCAGCCTGGAAAAGCGGGAAAAAAACGTTTTTGGTTTGTTAGGATGGAAAAAGAAAATAATTTTCCAGATTTCTGACATGCATTTCATTCAAGATTGGTAATGGTACTTTTATCTTGTTAACTATAATGGTGCCTGTATTTGACATGGGTATGTCATCAGAAAAATTTAAGTGTGGAAAAAGGCCGGAAATTTATTTTCAAAATTGCGCAGGAACTCTGAACACCATAGTACGAAATTCTATGTGCGTTGCCGCTTTTTCTAAGATGTTTTTTTACGATTACCTTATGTTGTAAGCCTAGAAAATTCGTTGTGCTGTTTTGTCGTAGATTTCCTGTACCTCATGTAAATGGGGTGATTATTATAAGACAGAACGAGTTTTTAGGGCTACGGCTTAATCTGAATATTTCTGGATGAAGGAACAGATTAGGTGCCGAAGACTTACCGGGAGGAAGTAACTTATCCCTTACAACGAACTGTGTTTTTTTCCGGTAGGCAAGGGTTGGTTTGAAGTGAACCAAATTGCTGGCAAGCAGTTATCCGCTTGCCTTCCGTCGATGCGCGGGATTGTTTATAAGAGGGCAGCGTTGATGGTTCATGTTGTCACTGCTTCCGATATTATGTGCTCGAAGTTTCAGTTGTAAACTTTCGAAATCTACTGATGATAGCTCTTCTGTGTGTCTTCTGCAGCGGCGGATCGGAGGAGCACATTCAAACGTACGACGACATAGAAAAGTTCAGGCAGCTGACCAAGGCATCGTCTGTGATGATAGCGAGGTCTGCGCAATTCAACTGTTCCATTTTCAGAAAGGAGGGCATTCTTCCGTTGGACGAAGTGATTGCAGATTATTTGAAATTGGTGAGCTTTGCCAGTGCAGTCCTTTCAACTTCATGCGCCCTTGGACGGCGGCATGCTGTGTCCTACGCAGCAGCGCTTCTCAGCCGACGGACCCCACAGCCATTTCAAGGGTAACACGAAGCCATTTCAAGGGGGACGCAAAGCTATTTCAAGGGCAATACGAAGCCATTTCAAGGGGGACGCGAAGCTATTTCAATGGGGACGCGAAGCTATTTTAAGGGGGACGCAAAGCTATTTCAAGGGAGATGCGAAACTTTTTCAAGGGAGACGCAAAGCTATTTCAAGGGGGGATGCGAAGCTTATCCAAAGGGGGCACGCAAAGCTTTTTCAAGGGAGACGTAAAGCTATTTCAAGGGGAATACAAAGCTATTTCAAGGGGGACGCGAAGCTTATTCAAAGGGGCGCGCAAAGCTATTTCAAGGGAGACGCAAAGGTATTTCACGGGGGACGCGAAGCAATTGTATTGTATAATGTATTAGCAGGACGCAAAGCTATTTTAAAGAGGAGGCAAAGCTATTTCAAGGGGTTGCAAAGCTATTTCAAGGGGGACACAAATCTATATGAAGGGAAACGCAAAGCTATTTCAAGAGGGACGCCAAGCTATTTCAAGGGGGACGCCAAGCTATTTCAAGGGTCACAAAGCTATTTCAAGGGGAATGCAAAGCTATTTCAAGGGGGAAGCAATGCTATTTCAAGGGGGACCCAAAGGTATTTCAAGGGGGATGCAAAACTATTTCATGGGGGATGCAAAGCTATTTGAGGGGAGACGCAAAGGTATTTCAAGGGGGACACGAAGTTATTAGAGGGGGACGCAGAGCTATTTCAAGGGGATGCGAAACAGGTTGAACTGTTACAAAAAAAACTTCATCACCACGTGTTGAATATTATGGGTAGTGTTTTCAATTTGAACAGGAGACTAATGCTTTCTCTGCTTGATCTGGAAACAGTCGCTTTTGTTATTTGAACTTAACAATTCGTTATTGTTTATAATACTGCGTGACAGTTGGCTTATTGTGACGTGTTGTAGTGAGCCTCAACAAAATTGTCAGTAGAAGAGTGCCGCGAGTTTTGAAAGCATTGCTCGTCAGATGGTTTGCTACGCGGCGTTGTTTTATTTCAGTTTGCTAAAAATGTTTCAAGTGCGTTGTTTGATTATAAATCGTGTTTTTTGGATTTTCGAATCTATTTCTTACCATAAAGCACATGTCCTCTGGCATTATCACGAACAGTAAGACAGCATTATATTTTTCGCGCGTCCAGGCGTTATTGTACGATCTCGCGTTTTGTCAAGCGTCGTTTCTGATCAAGTCGATGATCGGCCACGCGTACACGGATTCGAACTACGCGGAACACCATCATCGGTTTCTTTTCGCGACCACTTATGAAGAAACGTGGTAAGGGTAGTTCTTTTCTGTAGCGATTTATCCAATTGCCATTTCCTCCTCCCTAAGTTGAGTCGATCCGCGTTTCCTTTTCGATGCGGGGAATCACCGAATTCGAAAAACTTGCGGATATGATTTGTTTCTGAATGTTTGATCGTTCTTGAGAAGTCGCAGCATTTTCTGCGCGACGCTTCTTCTGCAACAAGATCAGCGTGAAGAAGGTTTTGTTTCTTATATTTTCTTCGCTTACAGCCACTTGTTCGGTCTTCGCGATTTTTACGAGAACTTGATTTCCACGAGAAGAAAAGATCGAAAAAACTTTCTGTACGGGCGAGATGTCGTCGATCCGGGCACGAAGCCACCGACACCGAATCCTGTTGCAGAGCAATCTGTTACAATGGATTTGCTATTTAAAAGGTGAGCACGAACTGTGTTTTCCGGTAGACAGGAGTTGTTCAGCATATTTCTCACAGTTGACAGCTGTTGAAACCGCGTTTTCTTCCCGGTGAGATCTGCCGGTCACCGGTTTGTTCCGGTCTACGACACTGCCTGAGAACTCTGTGAAGCACGTGATATGGCTAATACATTTGGTACAGACAGTGCGGCGCCAATCAGAAATAATGCGTTTCTGGATAAAATGCAGCTGGTTTCACGTCACATACGAAACGAACTTATGCTGGTAAACCTACTGTATGTAGTTCGATAAATTGCGACTTATTTTCGAATTCTAAGCGCCATACTGAGATCAGGAATTCGCATCGGTTAACATCGGAAAATTTCGTATCGGGTAACATCGGAGCATTTCGCGTCGGTGAACATCGCAACTTTTCGCATCGGATCTCCCGATAATGCGCTGATCAGCGCACACCAGTTACGTGTGCGGAAGTTCTGCGCAAAACTTATTTTTTAGTGAAGAAGGCATGGAATGGCAACGCTGCTGATTTTGTAGTTGATTACAAGTCTGTTTTGCGACAGGAATCATTACAACTTTAAGGTGACGACGCCGAAGTCCATTCTTCACCAACTAGCTGTTGACCGAGGCCTTGCCAAACCCCTTTACCAAACAGTAAGTTGCATGACGTGTTATGCGGCTCGTGCGAGGAAGCTGGTTTTTGTTGTCACTTGCACTGCGATTTCACCCAAAAGAATTAGAATGGATTGCTTTGAATACGTTGCTTCATCGTACATAGCAATTATTGCACAGTGCATGAATGGGTGCGAGATGAGGTGACACTGGCGCTGCTAAATTTGTGAAAAGCAGGCGGCGTTTTTTATTTTTCAGAGGAAGGAAATAGATTTGTAAGGCGCAGTAAAAAATTGGGACAGAAATGAGTAACAACAGTTGTGAAATTAAAAACTGTGATGCTGATGCAAATTGTTCAGAAAATCTTATTTTATACTCTTCTTCACTTTACGTTTTTGTAAAAATTGCGGAAAACCAACGAATTGCTGCTTTTTATCATAAACATACACATTGATCGAAAAACTGTTTTCCGGTCCGGCGTCAGAAATGGGCCGATCCGGCGTCAGAAATGGGCCAGTTAAAAATTTTCAGCACGAACGTCCCCCCTCTTAGATACATCCCACCTCGCGCCTGCCTGTAAAACCAGTGATTGGCGTTTGTTTTACGTGAGCAGACGTGAAATAAAACTGTAATTTTAACAAAAATGTAACTTCTTGACCGTGCACCAGCAAATGACTGAGAAACATTTTCCTGGTGGTTCTAATACCGCCATGAAACGTCAGCAGTGAGTGTGCCCCACTGATGAGATCACAGGTCGAAACGCCGAATGTATTTATTTGTTGATCCAAATGAAAAAGCGCCATCTATAAATATTAGCATAAAATAAATTACATGGCTATAACGCAATTTTAGTTCTTAAAAACTGGAAATGCGAATTTCATGCTGCATTTGTTAAAGTAGGGATTGTGGAAACGACCAGTGGCATGGAGTGCGACCATTGCAGCCAGCAGTTCCAGTATAGAACAGCGGCGGAGACCCGAATAGAAGCCGTTGATGATGTAATGGCGTCCGTAGCCAAAACGCCTGCCGCACAGAGCTGTTCTTGTTCTAAGCACGCGGCCAAATCTTCGCGCAGGTTCAAACGCACGGCGACCGAGCACGCAGGAGCCATTACTGCAACTCGACGGTTTTATTCGACGGAGTAAAATACAGAACGCGCTCATGGTGAGTCCCTGCCTGGCCCGGCCAAGTGATGCATGGAATTATTTGTGATGAAGAATTTTTTATTGTTTAACAGTTACAACTCTCGAATGAAAAGGCGCACAAAATAACAGGTGGTAAAGTTCAGGTTTCGTTTCAATTCTAGTTGAGGTGGACTTAGGGATCCGATCGCAGTCCTGTTTCAAGGCTGTCGGTAGTATCTATTATGCTGTCCATACAGACTACAGCATAGTTAACGTGACAGAAAATGCAAAATAGTTAATATGACACAAAAACTAATCAAAACGTCGATGATTAAGAATAAAAACTGGCAATGGAAAAAATAAATTTAGCTACATTTTTTAGATGTTTGTTCAACGCATTCATCTTCCAGCAGCTTATCAACTCACTTCCTATTCTTCGCACGTAGCTACCAAACCATTTAAACGCTCTTGGCGAAGTCTTACAAATCTTTCAATCAGTTTGAGCTTCGAGAAACTTCGTTCTCCACTAGCAACAAATAAAGTTATCGTTGCAATTATTCGCAAAGAACTACAGGCATGTAATATTAGGTGTCAATCATTCTTGGTGTGGTACTTAATATACTGCAGTGCACCCAAACCGCTTTTCTCTGCGCCCATCACAGGCACACCTCTACAAAAGAGGGTCGCGCAACAACTGGTAAGTCAAGGACAAGGTACCAATTTACTATCACAGGCCGCATGAATTGTGGAATATCGCTGGCGGGCAGCAAACATTAATTTGTTTTATCTTAAAATTATACCTTTATCTTCCAGGAAAACTAAGTCAAGGAGCGAGAGGGACTTCTCTTGACTTACTATCTACTTGTCACGGAGTTTCGTTTAGACGCGGTGTTGTGCTCTAACTTGGGTAACGAAAATTCACCCCTGTGATAAGCGATAATGCGCAAATCAGTACACACCAGTTACGTGTGCGGAAGCTCTGCTCAAAACTTATTTTTTAGTGAAGAAAGGCACGGAATGGCGACGCTGCTGATTTTTCAAGTTTGTCATGCAAATAGAAAAATGAAATTGACTTTAAAAGGCCTAGTCCTAGCCAAGTGCTTGCACTGTCAGTGCGGAATTGACTTGAAGAACATATGAATAAGACCCGCAAAGTTCGCAAAAGAGCTCTTTATGGTCTGCAGTGCGCACTTACGTCACAGGCAAAGAACACCTGCACTCGCCGAACAAGCGGCAGCCGCAGTTTGTCTGCGCTCGCTCGGAATTGACGACGGACGCAGACCTCTCACGTACTGGGACCTTACAGCGGAAGAGCATTCTGGCGGTAACTTTCGTAATAAAGTGCCTTTTCTGTCTCGTAATAAAGTGCCTTTCTGTCTGCACTGCTTGTGCTTTGCTCCGGCACGAGCTGCTTCACACTGCTTTGGCGGACAAGGGGTGTAAGGAGAGCAGCCGGCCTCCTGCTACAACTTATGTGGGTATCGGACAAAAACGCTTCCAAGATATGTTACTTAATAAAGGGTTCTCACGCGGTATTGAAAAAGTATTTCATTTCAAAATCGGTTTTCAAGACCTTGAAAAATATTATACTGTATTTGTCCAAAATATGCATCGTCTCGTGTTTGTTGGGGCGTGTATAATTGCCTCGAGTATGATAAATTCACAAGTGTCTTACTTTGTTTTATATGCGGGCTAGCCATGTCTTGTGGGCCTTGCGGCTGAAATCAAGAAAACTGTCAAAACATTTAAGTATTGACAAAGTATCGAAATTCTAAACAGAAAAGAAATCAGAAGTATCTGAGCAGAATTTTACTGAAGCCAAAGCAGTTCATTATATAGGCAGTGTTGTGTAATGTGAAAAATTGAGTTTCATGATTATGAATTTCAAAAAATGAAGAGAAGTAATGGTATTGAACTTCTTAAATTTAGTACAGTATTGAAAAGGTTTGGAAAATAATTTCTAAGTGTGTGGGAACCCCGGTAATGAGAAGTGATATAATAGAAAACTTCCTGTTTGTTTCACCAACAACTCTGAAATATTTTTTCTTCAGACACAACTGTTTTTAGCTTTTGAGTGATTGACGTTTTCAGTTGCTTTACAACGTTCACCTGCAAGTCATATACTGTACTACAGTATGTGAGAAAATTAAAAGTGTTTCAGAAAATCTGATCGGTTAGTTGAGGGTTATTCTGGAACATCTAGTTATTGCGGATATTAACAACCAGTTTTATATCATGGTTTTAGGGAAAGTTAGTTTGAAAAATGGTTTTCTAATGCTAGCACAACTGTGCATCAAACTTAGAATTTAGTTGCTCGTTGAAATATTAAAAACAAGAAACTGCACTGTACTTGAAAAATTACTCGTGGTTTTGAACAATACAGCGCAGAATTCGTAGCGTACTTAACGCAGTAGCTTCACATTTCGCACATATTATCAATTACTGATAGTAAGCGCATGGCAAAATGTCGTGATGGTAAGTCTAAGTCACACCCACACTGCGTTGAGGTCTGCACTAGCGCTAATTTGAGATTCAAACTGCTGGAAATAAATGGAAATAAATGGTTTGTTGCTTGGAAATTGAAAATCAATTCGCCATGACTGTGTGAAAAGGTGATTGGTTTATAATGAAAGGCAATAAAAATAAAGGTTTTGTAGTGATTCTAGCCTACTTTTACAGAAAACAAACGTTATGTGAAAAGTGAACAGATTTTATCAGGTTTTACACATTACCTAACGTTTTGCTTTTGGAATATAATTTTCCCGTCGTAAAATCTGCATAAAAGTACTTTACTTCGGTGTAACTTTGAGATTCCCGTTGAAGTCGTCAGTTGGTCTGCGAAGAACTGACACAGGCAGCACATTCGGTTTCGTGGTAATTGTTTGTAAATGCTTCGCTCTGGGGTTTCAAAACCGCCGATCGTGCAAAACAAACCGGTTTACGTGTCAATCACACAACTACGTCCGAAACTGTGAATACATCAAATAGAAACAAGCCGCATTGAAACCTTTTGGAATAATCGAAATTCGCCGTTTTTAATTGCTGTTGACAGACAACGAATATGAAAACGTGTTCCTGTACAAAGAAAAGCGGATATTTTCTATTTCTTTTTGTCATCGATTGCATTGATTTGTTTCGTCCACAATTTCAATTTGTTTTGATCGGAAAGCTTTTAACTTACGATACCAAACAATTTTTCCAGAAGCAACGCAACCTTATCCTTCCGCGTCAGCAGCAACGATGTCATACGAAGAGCCACTGAAATTGCGTCATGGCTGATGACACTGACACGTGTTCGGGAGCAGCAAGGTCGGCGAAGAAACTGCTGCTGTACGCCAAGCGGCAGAAAAGTGGGATGCAACACGAACAACACTGACTGCAGCGAACGAGTGCCACCACAGCACTTGAAAGTTTAATATTGCCCTTATTTCGAACATTGCCTGACATTGCCCACCAGAAGTGTACCACTTTCCGAGCGTAGTCAATAAAATTTTTATTGCTACTTCGTTTTTTCTACCGCTGTGTCGAATTCAGTCTTTTGCCTCCGCAGTTGCCGAAAATTTATCTGGGAAGATCAGTGTCAAAACCTGAACACGTCTTTTCGGATAAGTGGGCAAACTTTGGCAAGAAAAACGAAGTAAAATTAACCATCGAAGACCTAAAGTGTTTCTCAAATTTTAACGCAAGAGGTACTGCAAATTTCATCGACTTGATTACAAATTTTATTTCGCACTTTGATCTGCAACGTCGATTTCTCTAAATAGCAGCAGGATTGCCCGCCACGAGGCAGTACAAACGAGAGACACAGCAACAATCATCATACTTAAAAGTACTAACATGCAATGAAGCAGTAAATTGTCGCTCGAACGCGGACGTCAAAATTTCGCCATTCACTTTTCGCTTCGTCGCCGCGCTCCACGAACTGCGATACACAACAGCGCGATTTGTCGCATGCACGATCTTTTTGTTGAAGGCGAGATGACGCGCAGACAGTGGTGCAATTAGGATGTGAAAAGGATGGGATAGTTGGTGGTTTCTCACCAGTGTCTCAAACGAAGCCAACAATTGGATGCTAACCGCACGTCATACGTCGACCAGTGTACTGTGCACCGATACGCCCGCAACTGCTTTTGAATCAAATGGTCCACAACAATCATTAAGAAATGCATGTTCACGATGGTTTTGCCTGTGATTGCAGGAAGCTTAAAAACGGAACACTCGTACTTCTTGAGCTATTATCGTCAGAGATTCGACGGTTTTTCAAAATTTTCCGCCGTAACAACCAGGGGCTTCAACTCCTCAGAGGCCAGACAAGTATCCTGCAAGCACGTTTCTCACAAATGTGCTTGTAGGAAATCGTGGCACTGAGCTCGCTGCATCACTTCTATTCGATCGCAGGAGTGTTTTGCGATTTGTAGATATAATATTTTCTAGTTTTTTTTGCATTATGTCTTTTAGTAAGCTTCCAAGAGGCTATTTAAAATAAGTGTTTTGCGGGAAAAGATCAATACGAAACTGTTTGAAAAAAATGAATAGTGTCAGCAGATTTAATTTATACCCCTCACAACTTTTACAGTACTTTGATGCCACAAAGACGCCATATCAGACAGTTGCTAATCACGTACTCAGTGAACACTGAACAAATATTGCTGGCCTGGTGCTAGTTTGAAGACCGCGTGTTTACCGCGACGGCGTGACGAAACGTTTGACGCGCCTGAAACCACTCTGTACTGCATCAAGACAACCAAGTGCGTCAAGAGCAACAAAACATGAAAGAAAAGTAATCCTACAAGAAAAACCTCCAGGTTTTAATGCTTCGGGGGTCTACTGCTCACAAACTAACGGTTTGCTATTTTTGCTTCTGAAATACAAATTACGTTACACTTCATTGAAAGCATTAATGACGCGTCAAAATCATTAATTAGCACCACTACGGAGATGCGATAGTAACCAACTAGTTAACCCGAGGCATTCAATTGCCCTTAAATTCACAGGAAGCACCGCATAACAAACATGTATCGCGAAAAAAACTGCAAGCATAAAATTGGTATAAAATGACCGGACTCCGTCCATGACTGATGTCCTGCACTGCCACAAATACACGCAAGTGTCTGCAACACATCTTTGTGAAAACCAGGATTTGCATCAGAGGCGCAACCTTGATATCGCGAGTAAGGTTGGATTATTGTGCGGGAATCGGTTAACCGGTAACTTTTTTGCTTTCGGATATTCCGGATAAAATTCTGTCGGTTAACCGGATAAAGAAGTATCGTTACAAAGACGTTTACGCTTTTTTAGTAAGTTTGGATATTCTTTGTTTCCTGATGCGGGCGAGCTAAGTTCTACTAAAACCACGTAAGTGCTATTTTCACAGAAGAGTGTTTTCGCATCGTAAGGCGAAGTCTGCATTGTTCTCCATGAGAAATGCGTTGCAGAAGCAGTAAGTGTACAAAATGCATGATTTTTTCATATGCGCTCGTTTAGTACATATGTGTTTATTTACCATAAAACTGTGTCATGATTTTACAATCAAATCATTACACGAATCTCGTGAAATCAATTGTCTAATAATTAGCGGTTATTAACCGGTTGGCTACAATACAAATACTGTACGCGGCCGCTATCCGCATAGTAAAAATTAGTGATATCCGAACTAAACCTAATCGCGAGTATTCGGGTTGACCAGACATTTACGTAATGTTGACGCAACAAAAAGGTTAAAATGCATCTGCAAAAAACAAAATGTCTCCATTTCCCTGCACAGTCAACTGCGATTGCTGTGCACTTCGCGACAGTGTCTGATTCATTCCGTTTTCTTAGTCCTGAGGTAAAGTTCGGTTTGACTGAGTCGCTGCAGAGGGCTAATTGGCTGTTCAGCTTAAATTCGCCATGTTTCTACATGTTGATCTCACTTCATATTTTTGATTCTGTTTGAATAAGAGCTATGATGCCTTCTCAGTAGGCTTAATATATACTTGGTAACATCACAGTATTTGATTCACTCCTGTCGAAGGATTTCTTTCAATAGATACTGTCCATAGATTTCGTTGATACTTTGCGTGGGTGGGCTTGTACAACCTCTCTTTCTTCTGTTAGACACAAGACGCATCGTCGACAATCGTTATCGCACACTTGCATTTTTTCAAATGGATCATCTTCAGAGCTGCAATCAATTGATTTCGAAGCTAAAAAAGGACCGGGCAGAATATGACCGCGAACTGCATATCTGTAAAAAAGCGCAGACGCACACGTGACGTTCATAAAAATGCGCCTTGCGCTTTTCGGAAAAAAACGACTGCACAGCAGACCGACGCAAAAGGTGTTAACAAAATAGGTGAAAACGAAAATTAAGCTAAACAGAGTTTAAACAGTCCAGAGAAGCGACGCAATTATGCAAGCTTTGTCCAGGGGACCCCGAGAACGAAACCACACAGGACGGTTGCAGTGAGCACAGCCTATCGTAAAGATTTAAACAGCGAGATGGATAGCTAATTGCTTCTGCGTACTGATGAGCTTCAACACTTTCTGTTGCGCCAACGATTCCTTCATGCTTGTGTTCTGCATACGTTTATGCCTGATTAAGGGCGTGTGCGCGCCAAAGTTAGATAGGAACCCAAATTCAAATCCTTGTTCACAAAAATAAATGCAAGCAGTTCAACAAATAAGCGCCGAGCCCTCTGCTGCATCAGATAATGAAATAGGAATATCGTGAAAAGTCAGCTCTCGACTACGTATCAGCAGCATAAAAGTGCCTGCGTGGCTTCCACATCAATGGAAAAACAACTCCGAGACTTGGTTTCGCGTATCTTCGGGCGAGGTCACAGTGTGGCCAATCGTTCTCTCGTCACTGAAGATTTCGTGGTCGTTACCGCCGGCCATTGTCTTGTCACCAAAGAAGTGGATTTCTTTGAACTCGTCCCGGCCGATGTGATTCAAGCAGAAGCGTTTGTCCCAGCCGTTCGGAAAGATGTCGATGCTTATCTGTCCGCCGATCGAAAAAGTCAGGCCCTCGCCGTCGAATTCCTTCTTCAAAGCGTTCACGAAATTCTGGCGCACGTTGTGCGCTTTGTCGAACTCGGAGAACTCGTCTCGTTCCTGCTGCGAGCAGCTTCTCCCGACCGGGCAAACGTTCAACATGCCTTTGCGAAACTCGACAAACGTGCCGCGTTTGCGCGGCAGCTGCAAGCCCGACATGTACTGCAAGCAGAAGTTTATCAGCTTCTGCAGGAGGTCGTCTCCGAGGTGGTGCTGGATGCTTTCTTCGCCGATTAGTTTGCCGTTCTTGTATGCAACCAAGCCGTTTTCGGAGAAAACGTAGTCGTACGAACTGATCAGATCGCCAGCGTTTGAACCGAGCTGCTCGACAATTTTGTTGAAGTCTGAACCGCCCACTATGCCAACAACCATTTTCCCTCTTAATTTCTGCATGAATGCATGCATTTCGCACTCGATTTTCTGCCTTGGCAGGGTCAGTGTACCATCCACATCAAACAGACACAAAATTGTAGTGTCTTTCGTCGACATCTTGAAGCTGCTTAGTAATAATTTTCGAAATTCGTAAATACGTCAAAAATCGCCAAACAAGTACTGCTAGAGTGAACTAATTTTTACTTCATTTCTATAATGGAGCAAATAGAACAAAAATTTGTTACTAATTACTAAAACATTTTTATATATCATATATGAAGGAATGGCCTAGTGCACTGGTTCCCAACCATTTTGGGCTTGCGGCACCCTACAGAAGATAATTATATTTGCGGCACGCAATGCAGCGCCGGATTAAGGCAGTGCGGGGTCTGGAGCATATTAACACCACGGGGCCTTAAGTTACAAAGTCCTTGAACAATTGAACCACTGTCAAATCATAAATTCTGTGGGCGTCCATACCATTATGCATACTAAATTTCGTAAATACTGTACGAAAAACCTGGTCCTACAGTGAATAGCAGCTGGTGGAGATTATGGATTAGTACCTCTATCAATTAAACTCATTGCGCCTATAACTGATATTTACACCTTATACGGTGCCAGTTGCTGGTGCATCAGTTGTGATGAAGACTAAGGTACCTTGATAAAACAAGATAAAGATGAGACTAGAAAAATGTTTAATCCATCATGGCTTTTCATAAATCACCGCAATACAGTTAATTCTTTAGAAAAAACAGATCTTCAGAACAAAAACCCAGAAAAGCGTTGAAAACCCCAGAACCAGGGACAAAACCACAGGTTTGGCACCACTGGCCAAATCATTTCAAGAATACCAAAAGCTAAAGCGCAACTTAATGAACAGATGAATGTGATAATGTTTTCTAAAAATGCCATTCCAAGCAATATCTGGAAATTGCTGCAATTTGGTCTCGTTACTTGAGTGTTCCCATGGTGTCGCAAATAAACGTAAAATACTTCAATTTTCACATCACAGTAGTCTAATGTAAAAACATTCAATTGAAAACATTCGCTTAACTGCTAACGACGAATTTAGTAAAACAGTGACTTCTGGGACAGAATACATACAATCAGTTTTATCTTTCACTCGTATTTCTCTTACACCTCTTTCTCCCTTTTTGAGAATTTCGCACCTAGTTCTTGCATTGTTTTGTTATCTCATCATTCTGATTTCAGAACATTTTGAATTTTTTAAATCGGACCAGTATTTGCAAAGTTATGGCTGGTTGAAATTTGCAGTGTTCCCATTTAATTTTTGCATATATTTTTGTGAATTTAGTGTTCTGACATAAAAACCCTTGTATATTTTTATCTGTGACTATTTTTAGCTGGAAATTTGTGAGAATATGTCAGAAGGTATGTTTATTAAAAATCAATCATTGGCACTTTCCTTATGACCTTTGAACTTATGTAAATCAAAGTCAAGTTGAACATAGTCTTTATGTGCACCCATGCATGACCATATTTCAATTGCTTATAACTAGGGCAAGTTTTTGCAACTTTT
>JGI24158J21664_10002263_pt1 | contig 23111 bp, 18 predicted proteins | sample Ectturendosymbi3_FD_21664 | JGI IMG/M metagenome (IMG submission 21664)
TCCTACTAAGTTCTATAACGTCATATAAGGACTACGATCAAACGTCAACAACGACCCAACACTCGATCAATCAACCGTGTAGTGAATCACTAAAATTTGGCGCCAAATGAGTTGGTAAGCGTGTTGAGAACCGTGTTGCAGCTTCATGTAAAAAAAGCCTGTTGATACAACATCCGTGATGCACGATAGTTTATTGTTTGGCTAAGATAACAATCGCTTCAACACACATGCCATTGTTTAAATTACTCAAAATCAAAAACGTCCTTCAACTTCGAGTAGTGTCCCGACATTAAAACCACCTTTATTTCAATATAGCCTTTGCAGGTTTATAGCCTACAGCACAGCCCATAGTGCCGCCAGGGGCGGACCGCCTCCCTGCCCCTCTTAGCTACGCCTCTGCGCGTGAAACGAACATAGCCGAGAACCTGAAATACTTTAGAAGACAGTCTGTTAATCAAATTACCAACCGGACCTATGGAAAGTACCTGATTGCCAGCAAGACAAGTATATAAGGTCACAAATCGAGTTAATCAAACTACACGCGTAGCCAGTGGGGCCAAGGAGCCCATGGCCCCCAAATGTCTAGCATATCTTGTGGTTTTATACTTTGTGAGGCGGTGTCCCAAACAAAATACTGTTGCTCGCTTAAAGTCAAAGTATTTGGTCCCCCAAAAACTTTGGGCTGGCTATACGTCACTGAATTAAACTTGAGTGATGCAGCTTTGCCGGTAAGTCCCAACATAACCACCTACATTGACGATCACAGTTGAGATCTGCTGGCAAAAATGCCTGACAAGCCGGCTGTGGTGTAGGTTGTAGACTTTCGACAGAGGGCCAAGATCTGTCAAAGTGAACAGCGACTGCAGGCATATGGCGAAGCTCTGTCGGATGGAGCAGCGAGTTTCTGACAGGAAACGAAGTTCTGTCGAAATGCGCTAGCGGTTGACAAGAAGTCGGAGTTCAGTTGGAAAGGTAAAGCATTCTCGCGAAACGGTGAAAGCAGTGCAGCTTATCGCAACAGTGCTCGGTGTTTTGCTGAGACGGAAAGCGTGGTAAGTGCATCGTTGACTTAATGAGAACCGCTGCATCCTTTAGAAAACAACTGAGAACTTAGGTTTGCGCTTACATGGGCTATGTCAACATTTTTCAGGATTTGGGATTTTAAACTGTTTCATCTTTTATCCAGGGGCGGATCCAGGGGGGGGGCGATTGGGACGATCTCCCCCCTAAAACCTACGAAAGTAAATTTTTTCACCATAATTTTGTATAATTCGGAAAAAAGCATTCGCGATATAAGGCCATGTTGACGTCCATTGTTTTGTCATAGCAGTGTTTTGAGGTATACTTCATGTCGCTTACAGTAGTGAACTCGTAATGAGACTTTACTGCCAAATATTACTGATATCGCCATGGGTGGCGGAACCTTTTTTAAAGTGGGGGGGCACAAGTGTTGCCAATTGTGTTGCCAGTACAAAAATAAAATATAGCTATTTTGTGTTCCCAGTGTAAAAACAAACACACAGTTGAAATTGATCTGTCAAATATTTCATTTTGCGTAAAGATTCAGCAAAAAATTAACTATTTAGAATGTTGTTAAAACGCTTGTAATTACACCAATTTTTAAATGGTGTGGTACGAACTTTTTCCTGCAAACAAGCATGGGTGTTGGAAACAGGCCCGTAACTAGGGGGAGCAGGGGGGCGAAATCTACCCTGAAAAAGTTTTCGCCCCCCTGGAAAATTGTGTTGGACATAATTTAAAACTAGTGGACATAGTCTAAAAAATTTAGGCCCCTCTCAGAACACTCTTTGCTTCCCCTAGTGTTCCAAGCTGGTTAGGGTCCTGGTCGGAAGGGGGGCAGGACTTTAAAAATTTCAGCAAAAATGCTGTTTACTTAATTCGAGTGGTAAAAACAAATTTCACCACTTTTGTCCTCGCTAAAATAACTTTTGGAAAATCCACCAGTGGCCCCACCCTGGAAAAAAACTTTCCGACGCCGATGCACACAGGCATGTAAAATTACACCATTTTTCTAAACAAATTGTGCTGTATTCCACCATCTGGCAACACTGCTCAACAACACCGATGCGGGAAGCAAGTCATGGCAGGGTGACAGACTGTGCACCGTCTATTCTTACAAATAATTACGAAATACTTCCAAATAAAAAATATAAATTACGAATAATATTGACAAACTGCTACCAAATTCTGCAACAGTTTTTTCATTAAACGATTTACTTAACAATGGACCCAATGCTAATTGTGTTACTTAAACTTATTTGAGCAAAATTTAAAAATTAAAAGTGGGGGACCAGCCCCCCCAACAAATAAAAGTGGGGGCCTAGGCCCATGCGGCCTCCCCGGTTCCGCCACCTATGGATATCGCCGCCCCCTAAACTTACTGGCTGGATCCGCCCCTGCTTTTATCAGAATGCTCACACACCCCCATCGAAAGAAATCCATAGAATCCCACAGGCATTTATTTACGTTTACTGGGTTGGATTCTGCGTTATACGGTTAAAGGCAAATGAAAACAATTGAAAGAAAATACAATTTTAGCATGTTGCATAACAACGCAGACATGTATGCAACACGGGCTTGATGCGTTGCTGTTCGAACACATAAACACATAGTCCTTGGAACAAGGGTAAAAACAAGGTGCCTGAGTCAGTGAGTGAGATTCAGGAAGTAGAAAGGTGATTGGTGTTGTAAAAGTCACGTGTTAGTGCAGTCTTACAAGAAGAACAAATGCAGTTAAATACGTATAAAATGGGAAACTTTATTCTTTATTCTGCAGCGTTGCTCTAAATGTATACCGTAGTTTTGGTTTCAAGATTAAAAACTAGGATGCAGAGAAATCGGGCCCTTACAAAACCTTGATTTTGGTTTGTGCTACACCTTGATTTTGGATTTTCTTAACTGGTGCTGAAGTTTTATTTTGGTTTTTCTTTATCCGTGGATACCTTTTTTACGCAAAAGTGAGAATGCCAATATTTTGGTCGATTTCAAATTTGAATTTTACAAAATAGTACTCTATTGTGTTTTCCAAAAATCACACACGGCTTTTCTGCATTGGGTGAAATCTTTCTAATCAAAGCCAATCACAATTTCTGAATAAATATAGAACAACAATGTAAGCTTCAAAGGTTGCTGCAAGCTTTCTAGGAATCAGCCGACTGGGCTCTGCTTTCATCACTTTTCATTGGCTCAAACCTGCACATATCTGTACTCAAGTAATTAGTCTTCACGAAGATGACCCACTCGACTCTATAATTTTTTTAATGGAAAATGTATTTCACATCCTTAGTCCTGAAGTCTGCGAGTAATTGCTTAGGTTTTAAATGCTGAAGAAATCAAGGGCAAAGAAAGTAAGCAAACTCAAGACAAAAAAGAATAGATCTAAAAACAAGCTGCGGCGAATAAAAACGGGAAAATACGCCGTTCTCAAATATCAACTTCCACTAAAACGAAAATTGTAAATGACGTTTTCCTGATAGATTCAAGAAAACATTTGCGGAAGATGACAAAATGTAGGATCTCGAATTCCGCCTTCAACTGTTAAGGTCTCGTTTTTCTCTTTTTCGACAACATCTTGTAGCTTTTGCCCCAAATCACAACGTTTAAACTTTTGACTGCAAGATGTGTGGTTTTTCAAACAGTCGCAGTTTTTGTTTGAAATGCTGGTTATAAACAAGTAGCGTGTTCTCTCTTTGTGCTCTAAAAAAGTTTCGTGTTTTCTAACCTTTGAGCTTCAGAAACTGATCCGTAAAATATATTGATCTACTCTGTGGTTTTATAATTAAATATTGACTATGAACAATACAAGAATCAAACGTGGAGTCGATTTCAAAATTTCCGAAATAAACTGAAAAAAATGAAGTATACAGCATATGTTTTTCCTGATATTTTTCAACATTTCCATATCTGAAAAACCTAAAAGTAGTAGTTCTAACTTTCCAGCAAAGCTGAATACAAAATGAAAAATTGTACTTTACTTGTATTCGTAATGAGCTTACGTAAGTTGTACAAAAGTAATGAATTAAGAAAACTCAAGACAGCGCTGTCATATATTGTTCTTTAAAAACTTTCTTTCTGCTTTCACTTCGGTTGTGAAGATATTGCGCACGTTGCTATAACACTTACCTAACTGTGAAAACGCTGCAAACGCGTCAAGTTTGTAAAAGTACCACTGCAGGTAAAGTTTCGTCTTCACTAAAGCCTGTTTACATTCATTCGACAATCACCGGAAGAAAGAAACAAGTGCATTCTGAACAAACTTTAACGCAGTGTGTCTCGACTCACCTGTCTGTTCAAACTTTGAATGGCATTGCAGATTTCCTCACTTTCTGCGATGTCGCAATTCCGCAAATGTAACTCATCTATATTCCACAGACATGTTGCAAGAACTCTTGCACCGGAATTTCCGATTGCATTCCCGCTCAAAGCAAGCTTCTTTACCTACACAGAGCAATGCAAAAAAGAATGACAACATGAGCATTGAACATTAAAGTGACTGCTAAAGTGGACTGATCGATTAAACAGTTTGCACTATACATTTTTTCGAATCAGTTGAAACCACACAAGTGAACACGTGCTCAGCACACAAGTGTGAAACTAGACGTAAAACGGCAATCATTGGAGCGATCCTCGAAAGAACAATTGCTTGTTTGGAGTTTGAAATCTCCCACAAAACCACAAAACTGTCAAAAAAACGATGAATGCGTTTTTAATTTTTGATTGTTTTAAGGCTTTTCTGTGACATGGCAAGGTAGAGCATGTAAGAAAGTTTTGAACTATAAATAGTCTTTAGAAAATTCTTTAAAAATGCATAAAGATCGATCTAATCGGGGAATCATTCCATGAAGTTAACGCGTAACTAGTCTCCACCGGGGAGGCAAACAAGTGAATCAATCGGCAATTTTTAATAGGAAATCGATTTCACCCAACACTACGCAACGTCAGTTCCAAAATCTTGTTCAAATAGAATCTTCTAGTATTGCATCACGTGACTTGATTCGATTGACTGATCACATTACGATGGTTGTTGGACTAATATCCCGTTCTACTCGGACCCGAGAAACGTTTCTAACCTGCTGTTGTCAACTAGACAGCAAATTCGATAACGCGAGTGTAAATGAATGGCTTGTGTTTCTAAACTTGTCGCTACAAAACTTCAAGCAAGACGGAAAAAATCTATCAAAGAAAAGAGCATCTAGGGTTGCGCGTTGCTAACGTCGACCAGGAACAGTCTCTTACCACACAAACCAAGAATTGCCAACCCCTCCTGCCTAAAGAAATAATCGATAGCGAATTACAATTTGCACATGGAGTAATTGAAGTCTTTGGCAGTAGCGTAGCTAGCCCAAAATTTCGGGAGGGCAAAAAATGTGGGGGGAAAATTCTTGATTTTAGGCTAGCAACAGTATTTTGCATGGGATACCGCCTCTCAAAGCACAAAATGACTATATATTCTAAAACTTTGGGAGGGGGCCATGGCCCCGTTGGCCCCCCTGGCTACGCCTATGGTCTTTGGCACAGGGCAGAACTTTATATCGGTAATCATTGACCAAAGGTATTGAAGAAACGATGCATATTTTTAATAGTATTGCAAATGCGTGCTGGCAGATGTCCAGCAATGACAAAGGCTACAAAACTGGGTGTCAATCAGTGAAAGCAAGACGAGGGGCAAGCAATGCGTAGTCGAGCGCAACAACCAGGTGGTGTACAGGTTACAAGCAAAACCAGTCGAGCAGCCCAAAACGAACCATCGAAGTAACGATGTAGCAACTGACATGTTTCTAGCTGAGCAATACGCTCAAATTCGTTTTAATTTAGTCCGATGGAAACTTGGCTGCAATACCTTAAACTTAGGAGGTAACGTCTGTAATGTTTTATCCAAGAAGCACTAAAAAACACTTTTACACTCGAACCATGCAATACAAAACTTGTAATTTTTCGTAGGTGTGGAAAGCAACCTCAAACCCAAGTTATTTTTTACGGAATGAGAGTAAAATTATTGATGAATTTCTTCATGCATTGAGTTTATCCTTCTTATTCCACGCACTAACAGTTGAGCTTACTGCTCAAATAGTGAAAAACGCTTCCGTAAGACAAGCAAAGAAATTTCATTTAACAATGTGGAATGATTTTCCAAATATTTTGTTCATGACCAGTTTACTGTAACATAGTCATCACCAAAGGACATTAATATATGCCTCTGAAACAAATTTTGAGACAGTGTATCTNAATGCATTAGTTTAAAACTCACAGGTGTTTCAAAACGTTGGATAGCACTGCACAAATGCCGACATTCTGTGATGCCACAATTCCGTAAATGAAGCTCATCTATTTTCAACAGACACGTTGATAGATTTCTGGCTCCATAATTTCCTAATTCGTTCCAGCTCAAATCCAACAATTTTATCTGCATGTAGAAATAGAAAATAACAGTAGCATGTGCTTTGAACACTGAAGTTACTGGCAACGTGGATAGAGGGATCATACAATACAGTGTACAAAATACCTTTTTTCAGATCATTTTGACCAGTACAAGTAATCGCATGCTGAATTGCATCAATGTGAAAAAGCAAGTATTTGAAAGGCTTTTATGATCGATTTTGGCCATAACGTGGTGAGCGATTGCGCCAGAGACTCATTAAAGGCTCAAAAGAAGCGGATTTTCGTCTAGCGGATTGGTGATGTTGATAAGATTTCACAACTGGGTAACAGCGGCCGGCATTCAACATCTTGCAAATCGCAATTATTGGCATCCGCTGATATTTGACATACATAATCTTCCGACCTCAACCTGGCGCCCCGAATATGCTGCACCCGGGGGCAGATGTCCCCCCTTTCCCTCCTAGTTACGCCACTACAGGGGTGCAGTGGGGCGGGAACGCGTGGGAACGCGTGGGAACGGCGTTCCCACACGTTTTTCATGTTTTGCTTTAAAATGGGTGTGAAGCTGTTTTAAAATGGCTAGTTTTTTGGGTGCGTTCCCACACCTTTTTTGTTGGCACTACATCCCTGTTCAACACATACAGTAGTTAAAACCTACCGGTTCTTCCAGTCTTTGAATAGCATTGCACAGTTCCTCACAGTTTGTAATATCACAATAGCACAAATGCAGCTCATCTGTATTCGAAAGACAAGTTGCAAGAGCTTTTACTCCGGAATTTCCAATTTTATTCTTCGTCAAACAGAGAACTTTTTTCTGTGCAGAAAGATGCAAAGTTGTATGCGCTTTCCTGTTTCAAAATATGCTGGAATAATATCATTCCAGAATTTGCATTGTTTGCGAACAGAATTACTCTGCTTCTTCGCTTCTTTAGGTCGGCTAAATAATAAAATAATCGCCAGAAGATCGAAGTTAAGTGCTTGACTTGAAACCTGGTGGCAAATGCTACGCAACAACACGAGTAGCAAAAAGAACAGTATCTTTGAAAAGCAAACAATAGCTTTTAAAAGTAGGATTTATGAGCGTGTATCTCTGAGATTCAAATAATTGGCAGTTACATCATGCAATTCCAATTAATAGACATGCATCTCTGAGATCCCATTAACTGGCATGGCTGCGCCCTACAATGACCCAAAATTGTTTGTCATGTACATCGGGATAGTATTTACATTTTGTCAAACACACGGCACCATGCATCATTGGACCTCACAAATTCCTTGGCAATATCTTGGCAGCGAAATTTGCACAACTACATTATTTTTTATCACAAAATGTTGAGGGGGCACAAAAGATATCGTTTCCCCCTTGCCCAAACGTTGGGGGTACATGTCCCCCCAGACCCCTGAAACTCGGTCCCTGTTTGTCATTATACGGTTTATGACATCGACACTCCATTGTTATGTACCAGATAACTGGATGCAGCATAAGCTTGAAATTAGACCATCAGAAATAAGCACGGGCCTTCAATTACGAAAGGATGGTTTGGACCATCACAGTCAAATTTTGCCGATCGGTGCTTTAGGCAGAGTGATTTGTAAGAGTTTCTTTGAATTTTGTCGAGTGCTTTTGTTGTGATTGACCAAATATAAAGTAGCCTACATAATCTGGGACCGGATGCGCTGAGAGGAATTTGCTTCATCTTTTATGAACGTACTTTGCCAATCAATATTTGCAAATTTCATTGTAGGAATATGGTATTTATATTTTTTGCCTTTTTTCTAAGATATTGCATTGCTCTCCTGTTTAGCTCAGTTACACTGGCTGAAGTTGTATTATTACTATTTTTAAAAAAATATAAACGACATGTATGACTTGAATAGTTTCAAGTCACATTTTTATATCATACAAAAGCAGAAAATGAATAAAACCTGCAGTAGACAAAATGCCGTTTTTAAATCTTTTGTAAACTCTCCACTTCCACATGATAAAATACATCTGCTTTTCTTAATTTTCTGCTTCAAAAACATCATCTATGCAAAATATTTAATTGTGCTCTGCAGTTTTCTAGTGATATCGCCTGGAATGAACATCACAAAACAAACCGTATGCTGCTTTAAAAGATTTCCTGGGTCAATGCAACTAAGCAGGTAAATTCACGTCTTTCTGCTGATATTTTTCAATATCCACATTTCTGAAAAAACTTAAAAGTGCAGCGCCAAGATTTCAACAAACCGAAGGTACATTTGAAGACAACTGTAGTTAATTTTAATTGGTATTGTTGTAATCGGTGAGCCCGAGCAGCAAGCATGCAAAGTTAACAGCTGTCACAGCAAACAACAATAAAGATCACACTGCTGATAGCGCCGTGATTTATTACAGAGGTAGCCACGGATCCAAATTGCCCGAGTCGACTGAGGTAGGATTCTGCATTTTTTTCGGATCCGGATCCGAAGTCGGAGTCTAAAACTTGCACCGGACTCGGATCAGGAGTCACGTTGTATTCACTTTTTAGGGCACGTGTTGAAAACGGTCGTTTTCAAAACATGTCATCGTCCTTGCGATCAGAATTTTGATTGATGCATATTAAAGCAAGAATGAAATAGCAGTTTTCAGGAAAGTGAACCAGTTTCGAGCAGAAATTCTGGCAAACCGTAAAATGGCGCTCATGCGGCAAAGGTATCAAAAGCACAATGTGAGGATTGGAATAGTTGCGCAAATATGTGCACAAATTCAATGGTCGCTTACAGCAGTGGTCCAACAAATACGAATTTCATGCACCAGAGTGTTAAACAAAGCACATCAAGTGCCCAAGCACTGCATAGGTGGAAAATTTCAAAACCGATTGCATATAAGCTATGCAAGGAAAACAGTAGAACAGCGTGAAATAAAACAACTTTCAAATTTTCGATGCAAGCACTGGCATACTTCTTTCCGGGTAATGCTGTCTTATAAAACCAGCACAATCACAGATTTGCACTGTCCAAATTTCAGTGAAATGGAAACTTTTCCGAAGAGCTAGTGTTTCACATTCACAACCTTTTTCCTTACGTGGCCCAGGCAACTTTTGGCAAAATTTGCGTTCCCCACATAGTGTAAGAATAGGATAAGCTTTTATACGGTAAACAAACACATAATATTGCAAAGTAGCAATTTATTCTGATATGGCCCACTGATTGAGGAACACTGCCTTAAACCTGTAGGACAAAATTTTACGTAGTTTGTTTAGATCTTGTTAAAAATTTGAATTTGCAATGCGATAGAAAGGCTCTTAATATTGGTGCAGAAAACCAATCATCAACTGAAGTAATATTTTTCCAGAATCGATCTAGAATTACTGATAAATTCTTTAATGCGTGAAGTCTATCACTTTTATCATAGGCACTTAGATTTAAGATTGAATGTTTCATATCCCGCAATATACTTTTGCTTCATGAAAGAAAAGGTGTTTCAAAAATTATTTATTGAAAGTTACTAACAGTTAAAGCAACGCTTGCAACGGCTTTCCTGCACATGGCTTGTTCATATCCACTTTTCAACTGCTAGAAACAGCAGCAGCACCACTGTCCTCAACAAATTTTAGTCACTTCGCGCATGACCAGTTTGCTTTGATTCAGAGCCTCATTTCCAATCCCGAACCCGGCCCGACATTAATTTTTGAAGTCCGAATTAGGTCCGAAAGCTAAATTCACCGAGTGAGTCAAGTCAAGAAGCTTGCTTGACGACAAAGCCGGTTATCTAGAGAAAGGCGAAACGCAATATAAATGACGCCAATAACTCCATAAAAGGTTGAACAGTGAGTCAACACAAGGTTAAAATACAGATGATGCGTAAAGGTAAATGAAATTTATTTGAAATGTAAGAAAATTTGCTGATCGATTTGATTTTACTCCCCTTTGTGGAGAGTACAGTTACTTGTAAACACTTATACGGCAAGTTTGAATCATTGCAAAGTCATGAAAGCAGAGCCCAGTCGGCCGGTTTCTTGAAAGCTTGCAGCAAACCTAGGAGCTTTTAACTGATGCAGTGTGTCTCAATGCAAGGTTAAAACTCACCGGTTTTTCCAAACTTTGAATAACGTTACACAGTTCCTGACATTCTGTGATGTCACAATCGTACAAATGCACCTCCTCAATATTCCACAGGCAAGTTGCAAGAGCATTTGCTCCGGAATTTCCGAATTCATTCCAGCTTAAATCCAGCTTCTTTATCTGCACACAAAAATTCGAAACAACAGTTACAAATGCTTCAAACATTGAAGTGATCGGCGAAGTGGGCTGACGGACCACGCGGTTTGCATATGCACGATTCAATTTAAATCATTTCGACCAATACAAGGAAGCACGTATTTGTCATCCAGGCGGAAACTACTATAGCCCATCCCGTCGTTGACGACGATGAGCTCGGTGCTTCTCAATTTTTGCTGTGTAGTTTGTGGCTGACAGTGAATAGCCGTCACTCAGAGGGCGGGTACGCCATCTGTTGCGATCGGCAGGAAGAGTTTCCCAGGATGTGGAGGAATGTGGAAGCTCGCCTTGTCACGCTTAATGACATCTTTATAGTGCAATTTGGTTCTGGCAGTTCTGTGAGGCGCTTTATAGAATTCGCTGTAAAGGATATCCTTGGGCAGGCGACCATCTCCCATACAATGGACATGGCCCACCTGGCGCAGACGTCACTGCCTCATGATGGTGATGAGGTCATACGAGCCACATGCACTATGGTAGAGTTAGAGACATGATCTATCCACGAGACACCAAGAATAGAGCGCATTGAGACGGTTTTCTTGGTGGCGGTATGTGCATCACGTCTCGCTGCTGTATAACAGAACACTCAGGACGCACGCGGAGTAGACCCTGATCTTTAGTTTGATTGTGAAATGGTGATCGTTCCAAACCCGAGAACTGAGTCGGCCGAACTTGGTCGAAGCCTTTCCAATTCGTTGGTTGATTTCGTCGTCCAGGCTATTGGAAGAGTTGACAACAGATCCCAGATAAGAGAATTTGTCGACAACTTTAAGCAGTGAGCCGTTGATGACAATACGTGGTGGATTGGGCGTTCCGACTTTCGAGTGACATTATGACAGTTTTTTTCAAGTTGATGGTCATGCTGACGTCAGCGCAGGCGTTGGCGTAGCGTTCGCACGGGTTTTGCAAGTGCATTTCGGAGTGAGCAACTAGGGCAGCGTCATCGGCGTACAGCAATTCACGAATCAGTACACGCTTGGTCTTAATTTTAGCGTGAAGCCGGGAAAGGTTACACAACCCGCCAGTGCTACGAGTGTGGAGCATGTCTCCGTCCTCTTCTGGGAAAGCGTGGGCAAGAAGAGCTTTGACCCCTCTGCATATTGAATGCTCAACGCTGTTCTCTTGGAGCTGTCTTAGTGGAAACACCATGTCAGTTGTACTTCTAGACGGGCGAAAGCCACACTGACTCTCAGGGAGAATTCTGTCAGCAGTCTGACGAACTCTGGGAAGAGGAAACGAGCAAAAACTTTCCCGGCAATACACAGAGGCGAGATGCCACGATAGTTGCTACAGTCGCTACGACCGCCCTTGTTCTTGTAGAGATTAAAGATGTTGGTGTCTCTGAAATCGTCCGGAAGACATCCTCTACTCCAGCCAGCAGTTTGTGACTATGAGAAAGAGCGCCGTTAGCAGAGGTTTGCCACCACTTTTGAGAATCTCGGGTAGAATGCCATCTTGTCCAGGGAACTTCTTGTTCTTGAGACCTCTGATTGCAAGTTGGACATCTTTCGTGGTGAAAAGGGCTGTGCAGTTCGTTAAGCACAGGTAGCTGCTGCAAGTTGGATGATGCCGAACGGCTGACATGGGCTGGAGTGGAATAGATGGAGATACTCAGGTTTTCCCAGTACCGTGAGACTACGAAACGAGTAAGAAGTTGTACGGTGCGTTTTGCAGCCGGTAGCTCCATGTGAGCGGAGAGGCTGTTTCACGCCATTACCTTCAATCAGGCTGATCGTTTAGCTGCAAGGGCGGGTAGAAGGTCGGCATTATCGCGGAACCAATCAGGCGGCGACAGGTGGAAAACTGGTTGTAGAAAAACAAATATTGGAATTATTTTTGGAAGAACTCACGTTTGTGTGGTGATTAGAGTGTCTGCTGAAAACATGCTATAAAAATGCGAAAATAGCGCTGAATTTGACTATTAACATTTGGCTCACATAAACCTTGTTTGTCTGGGTATAACACTACAGTAATTTTAATAAGTAAATGAGCTTGGTGTTGAAATTAAAATTAAACAATCTACATGTATTTCGTGAACTTTTAATAACTTGAAGAGAGTTTGAAAAGAGTCTGGTCAGTAAACTATTTTATTCCAGGTTCTGCTTCACGCTACAACTTTTTATCCGCATCTGTCGAAACCATTTAGACACACAGGCTCCCTAAAATTTAACTTTTGTAAACATTGTTTTAAATTTTTCTCAAAGACGCGAAACATTTCTTCGTAATCTCAATAATTATTTCACAAATGAATACGAAGAAAGCAGTGATATCGACTTGACCAAGAAACGAACAGCATGCCACTCTGAACTGATACCTGCCTGAAACCTACACTAGATTAGTGTCGAACAAATGTAAATGCAACAGGTGATTGGAATGGAAATGTAAGACATAAAGCAAAGTGGCCATGATGAAAAGCTTGAGTGTGATAACTGACTACTACCGATGAAAGGAGTAGGCCAGGGGCCTCAAACTCCAATTGTCCCGAGGGCAACCAGGCGAAGTAATATTTGTGAGAAACAAAGATATGATGGATGAAAGTTGCTATAATTGTTTGGTTGTTTTTACTCTTGTATATAAAATATACCGGCTATAAAATAAATTAAATTTAAAATTGAAGTGCGAAAAAGTTTAAAACTTTCCTGCTTATGTTAAGTCGTTCAACAGAAACTTAACAAAAACAATATTTTTATCTTAGATTATTTAAAACACCCAAAAAATTATACAGCGCTTTGTTCTTTGTTCTTTATTAATTTCGAGCACGACGCACAATAGGCCTATATTCGTATTAAAATATGGTAAAACGTTTTAGGGAGGGCATGTGCTGTATTCACAGATCTTATTTGACCGTTTCCCTACGGAGAGCATTTACATTCCCTATGTATTTCAATGCTGTGACAACGGACAGCGTCTATAGCCGTCAAACGGCTAATCCCTTAATATCTTGAAAGATTTTGAAGCAGGGGCGGGGGAATCGCCCCCAAAAACCTACAAAAGTAACTTTATTCACCATAATTTTGTACAATTCGGAAAACAACATTCGCGATATAAGGCCATCTTGTCGTCTATTTTTTGTCACAACAGTTTTGTGACGTATACTTCATCTCTCCTACAGTAGCGAAGTTGTTATGACTCATGAGACTTGACTGCTAAATATTACAGAAATAGATCCCCGTAAACTTACCGGCTCGATCCACTCTCGCTTTGAAGGCCAGATTCTTTCGATGCGTAGAAAATTACATCATAAGAATGTAAAATTTGTATTGTGTTTTTTTTGCGTCAGCTTGCGATTGCAGCTAAATATATTTTGTACTGTTCTGGTTCCCAAGTGAGGTCAAATTAAACATACTGCAAATGGTGTGGTTAGCATTACACTACAAGTGGACCTGGTGTAGAGAATAACAAGCTGCGATAAAAGAGATGTAACAAGTCTACCAGGTAGCGAAGTACGTCTAGTGTAAGCGGAAGTTATTTTTGGCCTGACGTTTACGATTTTCGTTTTTTCAGCCAAGTGGCTTGATGTGCTGTGCAGTACAGATACTCGTGGAATTTGAAGTTTTACGGAGACCAAGACAAAGGTACAAGCATTCGAGCCAGCGCTCCACCTTTTTTGGTTGTGTAAAGATTTACATAGACAAGCATACGTTATCGGTCTTGATAAGCGTTGCAGCAATTTTGACCTTTCCCATGTTTGATGCCTCAACGCCGGATTAAAATATTTTATTCATCGTCCAGCTCTGCAGTGTTAGATCCTCGACGCTTAGAAGAGATGGCAACACAATCCAGGGAATATCGTTTGGCTTCCTCGACCAGTTCGTGTTCTTCCTGAGAGTTAAGTGATGTTCCAGTTTCCAATCACTAGCTTGTGGTAAGATTGCCGTTTACCTGCGGATCTCAAATCTGCCTGACTGGAGACACTTTTCTCTGTGCCAGTGCGAAGCGGGCTCAAAGTTGGCATCCACTGCACTGGATAGATGATGGGGAGACCCGCGAATTTTTTCGCTCGGGCCCTTCTGCCTAAATCCCTAGCGCTGTGCTTGGTCACGCTCGCGACAACCGATGCGTGATGTGATTGTTTAATTTTGCATTTAATGGTAGTAACTGCCCAAATTATACCGTTGGACACAACGATGGACCTATATAACTCTTGCACAGCCAGTTTTTCAATATCAAACCGTTGTGCCAATGTCATTTAGACAGCAACTTCCGCGATGTCAGGATGTAAAGCGGGAAGGCGTTGCTGCGGACACTGTGTGTACCAGAGACCTTGCATTGCGTCTACCGCAAGTACAGTTATGCAGCAATCAATACACATGAAAAGGAGAGGATATGTCTTGCGCTATAACTTTTGTTAACGAGACAGGGTGGACGATGTAAAAAAATAACATTTAGGTGTATTTATTTTATGACAGTGTAGCCTCACGAAACTGAACTGAATGATTGAAAGGTAACCATTGACTCTGCGGTAAATGAAACGGCTTCCGTGGCCTATGCGGTTGTAAGCGGAGTGTTACGTGTTATCAGCTAATTTTCTTCAAATGTTGTAGGTAAGTTTCGTCTGGCAGAGAATCATAACAAACTTTTCCGCACATTGCAACCTGTTGCCGTTGTTCCTATCACCGAAAACAATTACATCAGGAAATAAATGCCGATCTACTTCAACAAAGGAGCGCCTTTCAGCTGAGTGTCAAGATGATCCAGGCTGCAGATTGCACGCTAATTTATACATGCTGTTTTGGCAAGCAACTTTGTAATGAGATAAATGGGCGGCGGACAAGCTATTTTTACAACCGTAGAGCAATGGGTTATTTCAGCTACTGCTGTGTGAAACACGGATAGGATTAAAAGATACTTCATTGTTGTGCTCCTATAACTGTATTGACTCCTGTTGAAACACAATAACGTTTGCGTACGGAAAATCTTAGAAACATCGTTTCAAAGTTCTGCGGAGAATAAGAATGGACAAAAAATTATAAAGTTTTCTCTTTATAAAGAGTTATAAAAGATAATTTCATGCCATATTTTATAGAAATGTTTGAATATTTACACAAACAAACAAGCATTAATTTAACTACCCGGAGAATTAATTTTTGACTGAATTTGAGCTATCAAAAAATGAAGGAACGATTTCACTTTCTGGGAAAGGATACCTACATAAAATTACTCAATCCAAAGAAGTTTCTGAAAGAAATGCGCGTGTGTTTAAATTGCGAAGGGTATTTACAAGAATTCAAAAACATGCTCGGAACGTTGGTCTCTAAAGGTCAGTGTGTAAAACGTTTTCACCCGCAAGTTGCACTGCCCGGTGCAAAGCACGTCTTTAGACTTGCAAAGAACGTCTATTTGATTATACAAGATTTACGCATTGGCATTCCGGTTGCTTACTTTCATGCCCAAGAAAATTTGGCATCCAGTCTAGTAACAGCAAAACGACAACCAACATTACGATGAATGTTACTTTGATACCTCCAACGCGGCAATGTTTATATTTGCTAATGTCTGAACCCGTCGAAACGGACAAAAACCTATTGTTGTGGATATGCATGGCTGACACCACCATATAATCTGCGCAGAACAGGCTTTCAAAGTGGTTTTGTATCAGAGAAACTTTTTGGTTCATCTCCTCTTTCTTTTTCCAACACGGGAGAAGCACTGCGACTCAGTAGGCTAATGGAAATGAAAATAGAAGATTCACACAAAAATATTGCAAGTATGGTTCTGTACTTACTGGTTTCGGTGACCGTGCAATTACAGACGCCAACACACTCATGTCCATTGCTTTCAATCCTCCGTACTCAAAACGCAGTTCATCGTTTTGGCGCCAACAAACATCAAGAACGGCCTGGGTAAGACGCTTCTCACTTTCAATCTTCATAAAAAGTATTGTGGGTATTTAGTAGACAATTTCCTCACCTCTGAAGCTGGTTAAGGAAACTTTAGGCACTGGGTCCTCTCTATCGATGTCGAGACTCTCTATCGATGCATTTCCGGGCAGAAAACGTGCTGCAATTGCAGCCATTGTCACTGCATTCTGATACTACTAACATTACTCGACCCAATTAAAGCAGCTTTGTGTGGGGTCGTGCCCAATTCCGGTTCGGTCCTTATTTTCTGGTAAAACCATCGGTGCAAGAAATTGTCATTTGGCAACTAGAATTTCACCTTAACTATTGACTGAAGAAATTTAAAAACAAAAAAGCATTAAAGCATTTTATCATTTTTCGTCTTGGGAAAAAAACAACAACTTAATTTTCGTGATTGGGATTTTATTTTGAGAAAGTGCATTTAAAATACGGAATTTTGCTGCAACACGAAAATTCAATAAAACGTACTTCCGAATCAAAAGAATAAAGAGCATCTCTGATCAAATCTGCGGCATCCAGACAAAAACACTCGTCTTCGGTTTTTTCCATTCTCTCCAGTGAGATGTTGTATTTGCTCAGTTTTAATTGATCCACATTTCCGGCCAAGCACAGGTTAACAATATTTTCTCCCACAGGAAACCCACTCAGATCGATCAAGGCAATCTGGAACGGAAAGATTATCAGAAAATCCAACATATATCTTTACCTTCACGTTTCGGAGATTCAAATATTTGCATTTTGCACATACTTGCACAACTGAATCGCTATGTTGTGCTAGTTTGCATATTTGCATCGTTTAATTGTGGTGAATATTTACATATTTTATCTATATGGCCGAGAGATTTACATGTCCGTACCGATGCATTGTGCAAATTTGTATAATTTGCATTACTAAACTTGGCATATATGCAAATACGTACCAACATGTAGTGGAGATTCGAATATTTGAACCTATACGTTGTATGAGTTCGCGCTTTTGCTTGATATATTGGCACCAACATGACGCTAAGTTACCATAAAATTTCCCAATGTGTCAGTTGAATTTGCAAAAAAATTAATCTATTTTTACAAACATCGCCCATTGTCTGCTGATGTAATAATGCTAAAGCCTGCACAATCGTTCATGCTGATTCCAGACTTTTTTCGGCAGATTGCAGTACGTGCACAGGGAAGAAGTTGTTTGAAAAACCGCCACTTTCAAAAATTGCTAAACGTATTTAACATGTGCTGATGGCCTTGCAATATTTGGTGCTAACAAAACAAATCTTGCTCATACTACAATTTTCCAGCGTGCAATTGTTTCAATCATGATAATGGATGAGCCAGGTCCAAGGCCAATGACACTGTTTTTGTTGTAGGTAGCAAATATTCTCTCGACAAAACAGCCTCTGATAGCCTTTTTTATGAGCAGATTTTTGCCACACTTGCAGTTCAGCCCACTACTCAAATATGCGCAGTTACTGTAGAAATGATGACGACGTGTCCTTTAAATGTCACCTTTCACTGTTGGCACAAGCACAATGTGTATTTTAGTTTTACAGCCTCTTTCCCCTGGTCTATACATCGCACTCACACGGGACTCCAATTTCAAGTAAAACTTTTTCACCAGATTGCTTCACGCAGTCGCAACATCAAAATTTTTCGCAGAAAACTGGATTTATCATCGTGAGTGACGACTTTGGGATAAGAAGCGACCGTCACTCGATTCTGGTTTGGCCTCAGCTGAGGAGTGCCTTAATTTTTCTTGGTACTAGGTCTACCCGGGTCAGCTTTTAAAATTCGCCTGATCTGGGATACGGGCTTTCATCATCTTGTACTATTCTATTCAAGATGACTATTGTTCAGTGGCTAATTTTTATCACTTTGAATATGGTTGCATTTAACAAGGAACGTTATTCACTTGACCTTGAATAAGTCTGTGTACTGGGATCACTTTGATTCATTTCATTCTTTTTTGTACGCTAAATGGTTTATCAGCTGATAAATTCCAACGAAGGGGGTTTTTCGATCTACAGACAAAATTTCCTTTTTCTATGTAGATTGTCTAGCACATTTTCTCTGTGAACAATCCTTTTGCAAGCGTTTGTGGTGAATTGTGCTGATGAGTTGCCACGCTTACCCGGAGGCACCGCTTGTGGCGTTTTATTGATGCGCGTGCTTTCCTCGTTTCTCTCGCCACGTCCCTTGAATTTGTTTCATTCTGTTGTGCGTTTGCCAGCGAATTGGTGTCATGCAGTTTCGTTGAACTGTGATTAGTCGTCTTTGAAGATCGTAGTCTATGAGTTCTGATTGTGGTTCAGTTCAGCATCAGCATCAACATGTCTGTCACCCAGTGGCGTACGCAGAAATTTTTCTTGGGGGTTTCATTCAGTGGTAAATGGTGGTCATTTGTATTTGGTGTGCGCTGTTTGTGACGTCACAATTGGGCGTCATATTAATGTTTCCAAGCCAACGTTTTGGCGCAGTTTGTGGCCATAATGTGCATATTCTTCTACACGCACTCCCCTTATTTTATGTGTTATTGCAAGGAATATACACTATCAGCGCTCCATATCAGGATATCGGAGGAAAATAAACTCAACGCTACAACACAGCAGTACATAACTGCAAAAATATCAGGATGCGCGTTAAAACAGGGGAGCAAAGCACACTCAGCAATGCTTCAGAGCAGTTTAAAACTGCAAAATGAGGCTGCGCTATATGTCTTGTTCAATACGAGCAGTCGAGCATAGAAAGCGTGCGGCTGGACTGCTTGGCGCAGGCCCCAGTATGCAACATCGGATCTTGCTAAACTACACAAGAACTGAAAATGCGCATAAAGTACGCAAGAAAACTTTCGATTTTTTGTTATGTAGACATTCTCAAATGCTTTATGTTAACAACTGCTGTTTTTGAGATCGTGCAACAGTTCTATCATGCCACAGAAATTGGTAATGTAGCCAATGCGGTCAGCACTTGCGCTGATCAGCCACAGCAGACAAAATAACTACGCGGAACACAATCTTAACACTCGTAGTGGACAAAAGGTCTGCAAAAGTGGTGAGATGGTTTCTGCATGCAGACGATAACCCAGATTCCCACCAAAACCTAATTATTACTTTTTGGTCCATTTACAACGTTCCTTGAAATTTGCATGCAAATTCATTCCGTGGTATTTGCATTAAGTCGACAAAGTAACAAGCCAAAAGTATGCGAAAACAATTAATCTCCTTTGCGCAGGTAATAGGGTTTTTGTAAAATAACAACCTTAAGGGGGGGTTGACCCCAATCTCCCTCCCCTTGCGTACGCCCTTGTTGCTACCGTTTTTGTATTTCAGCGTCTATGATAATTTTTTTCCCTGGTATTAATATCTCATGAAATTGTTGCACTTCACTGCATGTTCCAAGATTTTGTATAAAGCAGTCGAAGTAACTGTCTAAAAATCTAAACTTTACACATTACACGAAACAATACAGTGGTTGTTGCACCTGAATGTTCAGCACTGGATCAATAAGAAACATCGTCGTTTACTGCTTTACAACTCGGAAGAGGAGAGAGATCAGAGGAGAGAGATTTATACTTAAAAGCTTTCCATCAATCAATGTCGCTTCACACCAGGGCTGCGAAGCTGGAGCCGGATCCCAAGCACTTTTGGATGGCTGGAGCCGGAGCCAAAAACTTTTAGATGGTGGAGCCGGAGCTGGAGCCTGAAATTTGGGTTCCGGTTCCACAGACATAGTTTGTGGGGCAAACGAGTTATACAAATAATACAATGTTTTTTTAGTTTTTTGGACCAAATTGTTCTCGAGCCGGAGCCGCAGCCAAAAAATTTAGATGCCTGGAGCCGAAGCCTGAAATTTGGGTACTGGCTCCACAGCCCTGCTTCACACTAAAAAGGTTTCATAGCAACATAAGAATTCACAAGATTGTTTCAATATACAGTAAGGATCGAGTGCAGTTCATGCCGATGCCGACTGCATAAATTGTTTCCAAACCGTGAAATCCATGGCCCAAAAGAATTTTTGAAAATGATAAACTATGAATTTCGTTTACTAATCAATTAGTCCGCCCCACTATTACAGAAATGCGAAATAATGATGCAATTAATAGTTTAGACCAGCTACGTCCCACCGAAATAACATACTGGGTCAAAACGTATGCCACTATCATAATCAGCGGCGCAGATTTGGATGACTTACTATTGAGGGCAGCACATTAAATGATTCGCTCTGTTCTCAGCAAGACAAATTTTAGCCGAAGTTTCTGAAAGATTCGTAATCCTAATTGCAATGATAACGACTGTTTGGCACTTCCAATCATGCCGTACCTGTGATGTCATAGGCAAGTTTAGTGTCAGTGGAACAACCAGGGTAGAAATCAGTTTAGCACAGGCGGAATGCTGTGGGGTAGAAATCAGAAAAGTTTAAGTCAGGTTTGGACAGCTTGACATTACATTGCAAATACACAACGAAAATCTTCACCTGGGTGGTTTTTGGACAAAGCTGGTTTCCAAAAGGTTGGAAAGGATAAACTGTAGAATGAAGGCTGTTCTTAATTTTTATTTTTTTGTACTTGGCTACAGTAATCCAGTGGCGTAGCCAGCCCGAAAATTTTTGGGGGGCAAAAACATTAGGGGGGCCAAAATGTTTGATTTTAAGCGAATAACCCTATTTTGTTTGAAAAAACGCCTCTCAAAGCACAAAATGACCATATTTTCTAAAAATTTGGGGAGCATGGCCCTTTTGGTCCTCCCCTGGCTACGCCTATGCACTAATGTAGTGCCAGCAACCTTACAGGTGTAATTCAGAACTTAGCTGTTGATCCAACCTGTGCTCTAAAAGTTCCGAGAATATCAACAAGTTGACAATTCAAATGCAACGAACTAGTTTTTTTAGGTTAGAAATGTTGCAATCAAATTTTCTTAGCAAACCTTGGTCTGAAACTGCTGAATAGCATAAACACATTCTTCAATGAACTTAAGAAAATGTTCCGCGATGAACCCGCTGATGCTGAGGTCGAGAATGTCAATCTGAGAAGAGCAAGCACGCAGTTTATTAACTTGATAGGTGATAGAACAGGTTGTCATAAAATCTTGCAAATACCAAAGCACCTATGGTTTTGTTTTACCGTCCAGAGGCTTTGGTGTCATACAGGGCCGCAACCAGCTGATATATCCGGAGGGGGAAAAATGATTGCAACTTGTTGTTGCACTATTTTCGTGGGGAGGCAAAGTGGTTGCAACATGTTGTTGTACGTAACAACTAAACATGATTTTAAAAATTTGGGGGAGCAATTGCCGTTTGCCCACACCCTGGTTGCGGTCCTGGTGTCACATCACACCAAATTCATCTGTAACTGATATATTATGTAAAATTTTTAAAAACAAAACGCTTAATGTAATTGAGGAAAAACTTTATGGAAGCGTCAACCAGATCGTTCAATCGTCAATAACAGTAAAATAAGTCAGTGGTATGACTATTACAACATTAAATTTTCTTATTAGTTGCAGACAATCTCATAAGGTGAATGACAATGACGATTGCTAATTAATGAAGCTAATGCAGTTCTAAATAAAATATATTTTAAAACAATTATAGTTTGGCGATCTTCACAAGAGACAGGTTTTCACAGGTCAAGTGCATTAAGTTGCTGACCTTTGATTTTGTTGATGGCACTCGAAGGCTTATCACTATATCCCGCTGCAAATTACTACAGTAGAAATGATTCTTGATTCGAATGGTAAACTATCACCAGAATTCAGGTTGTGCTAGCAGTGTAAAAGAAGCGATGCCAAACAAGAAATTCACTTTCTACTGGTCTATGCCAGACTCCTCGAAACTAAGCGTACACTTCTCTCCACATTTATTCATTCTTCCTGACGAAAACAACTTTTTTGAAACACGAGGACAACACTTCCACAAAGCAAATTGGAAGTTTGCTGGAAGCCACTCAACTGTAATTTGTTTGCAATTGTTTTCTGGAACTAGGTTGATGTGATGTTCTGATCCTTCAGTGTCAGCACGTTCATCGTCAGGTTGTTGCAAATTCCCTTATTTATTAAGCGGTTCAGTGTTTCATGCATTCCTAGCGATTTATTTCAGGAAATTTCTGTTCGTGTTTCGAAACGGACTTGTCCGTGAATAGATCAACAGTTGATATGGAACCTGCTAGCCTACATACGACGATTGGTCTTTTTTTTCGGAAGACTGTCTGAACGTTCAACGTATGTGTTCGAATCGAATTCAATTTACATTGAACTGTTTGTACACTACTATGGGGCGTCGTTCATAAAAATATTGTATCTGACAGATTTAGCACAGAAATTGCTATCTCTGCGCATATTTATCTATCTCTGCGCAGAGATAGATATCTGTGCGCGCATTAAGCTATCTCTGTGCGCATTAAGCTATCTCTGCGCAGAGATAGCTATCTCTGTGCGCATTTAGATATCTCTGCGCAGAGATACCTATCTCTGCGTGCATTTAGCTATCTCTGCACGCACTTAGCTATCTTTGCATAGATATAGCGCATTTAGTTATCTCTGTGCAGAGATAGGTATCTCTGCATGCATTTAGCTATTTCTGTGCAGAGATAGCCATCTCTGTGCGCATTTAGCTATCTCTGTGCAG
>JGI24158J21664_10002264_pt1 | contig 23105 bp, 8 predicted proteins | sample Ectturendosymbi3_FD_21664 | JGI IMG/M metagenome (IMG submission 21664)
CCAGCGTGCACGTCAATGTGGCATTCACTTTACATGGATAATTTTTACAACAGTGTTGCTTTGAGTGAATCTTTGTTGGATAAAAAAGTTCACACCGTTGGAACTCTTCGAAAACACCGAGGCGAGCCTCTTGAAATTCGGGAACCAGGCAGGATGCGAAGTGGCGATGTCACTGCCAGAGACAACGGCAAAGTTATGGTTCTGGCCTGGAAAGGTAAAAGAGTGGTGAAGGCCATATCAACAAAGCATGATGCCTCGATGACAACAATTACAAGACGCAAAAAACGTGGCGGAGGGGCAATGGCACCCACGAAATGTTTCTCAATAACTCAAACCGAACCTCTCTTTGTTATTTTGTGCAAGTTTTCATGTTCATTTTTCTAATGGTTTTATTGCCTGAAAATCGGTTTTCGGTGGCTGCTGGGTTAAAAATATTTTCGTTTCCATGTGGATGGCCTTCTGTTGTGAGACAATAAATGTTTTTTCAACGGATCGATCGGTTGACCGTTATTGTATCATTATTTGAATTAGTTCTACGTAACGCAAACTCCCAAAGTATTCCTAAAAAATTTTAATATCGTACTAGATCCTTCGATTCAACAATTCCTTCTGTAAAATGTGAAAAATCAAATGCCCTTAGAACTACCACAGTGGTTGTCAACATTTCTTTCAAAGTCCTCTCTTACAAACCAGCGGACATTTTTTTCTTCTCCGCCATAAATTACAAATGTATAATTGCCGAGTGTGCATTGCAAAAAATAACAGACAAGCGAATTGTATTGCAAACTAGCCAGCTTTTCAATGAAATCAACCACACGATATTTACAAACAATGTTTCATTCAACTTCAGTGTGAACCCCGATGTACTTGTCCTCATGTCGAGAAACCAACAAAGAAATTTAAGGTCAGCTTCATTGCAACCACATTTCTGCTCACTTAGCAGTGTCACGAGTGGTTAAGTGGCGCCCATCACCGCTCGCTTGAGCAAGGAGCCGGCAGCTGGGTGACCACCGTAATAAATGCTGCATTTCATTGGCGGCTCCGCGAGTGAACTTGTGCTTTCCACCCACACGTTAACGTCGAGCACAAGGCGGGCAGGCCGCAAGTACCGTTTATATAATCGTGGGTATGACCCGAACACACGGAAGTCATCGCACCATATCTGTGCGTGACCACCAGAGATGAGCGGAGTCACATTTATCAGACTCCGACTTCGCTCCTGCTTCCGGCTTTAAGACTCCTGCTCCGACTCCGAAAAATTTTGAAACTTCAACTCCGACTCCTGTTAACACTCCGAAAACATCCAAGTAACTCGTATCAAAAAGATAGTGTCTATTTTGCCTCATGAGGTAAAATATATGTCGTGGCTATTTTGCCTTTGATTGATCACAAATGATTGAAGTGGTCACGTGACAAGCACAATACAGAGAAATACAACATGTTGAGGTTTGGAGTTATGGCTTAGCCTATTCTTTGCACAACGTAGACAAAAAGCCCCTTCGAACTTGCCAACACTTAAATTAGACATTACGGTCAGCTGTGCATTCCAAACTTGTTATGTGTTTTGAACTTGTCATGTGATCACTTTAAACAATTGTGTTCAGGTTCAGCTCCTTAAAAAATAACTTCATAACACTTTTTGCCTCATGAGGCAAAATAGACGCTGCTTATGAAATAAACATCTTTAAAGCTATAGGTTCTACTATAATTCAGGTTATGAAGTGGTAACCGTTGAAACACAAGTTAAGTAATTCAAGCTTCAACATTTAACCAGATAGATGACAATCATTTGAATTGAACGCTAATTTTCAATTTTCACAAAAGACTCATTTTAAATCTCCAAGATCAGGAGCTGATCACTTGTTCACAAATATTGAATTGTACTTTAACCATGTGTTCAGACAAAACTCTAAACTATGACCGTGCCAAACTGAGCCGTCAAAATGAATATGCAAGCAAATCCTACAAAAAAGTTAATCAGATGAACATTACGCATAACTTAGGCTACAATCCCTTTTGAATTTATTATTAGCCAATAGAGCTACAAAAAATATAGCCTAGTAGGTTATTACCTTCAATTAAAGCTGCAACTATCACCAGCGCAAACACCCAAATTTGTTCAGTATGGTTGCAAAATACTGAACTGATAATATGGAAGTTGGAGTGCAAAATACTGAAAATATAGAAGTTGGACTGTGCAAGCGGTGGCTAGACTAAAAATCTGCACGATGTGAATAAATAGTCTACTGTACTATGTACATTACGATTACTTCCAACAGGTCATTTCGGCACACTTGTTGAAGTAACTTCGTCACCACAACAGAAGTTGAAATATAAAAGTTTGTAAGGACAACAGTCACAAGTCATGAAACCTTTGAAAGAATTCCTAGATGCCAAAGAAGAACAGTGGCAAAAGTGAACACTCTGTTAGGAGCCACTAATTTAAAGCTCAAAGCACAAATACGCGAAACTAGTAGCAAGCAATAGACTTTTGCGAAACCACGAAGCATAAGAAGAAGAGCAAACACTAAAAGAAATACTCTGTAGAAAAGCTTCATTAAATACGGCCAAAGATTCGACAAGTTGCAGATGGACTGCAATGAAGCTTGCAGACCAACAAGGAGCCTCTTGCAAAAGACGACAACAGATGACATAAGCCAATATGGTTGGCCAACTCACATGATTGACATATTGGTATGTGAACAACAGATGTCAAAGAATAAACGACCGACAAACCCACACATAATAACGAGAGTAAAACAAGATAGAAGACTTTGGAGCGACACAACATCATCTCGGGATTGCGAAATATTTTCAGAAGATGGAACCCAAGTCAAATATAGCCAGACAAGAGCTCTAAGCGACTCCGCATAGGCTAAAATGTTGATGCAATAGACCTGAGCACCAAATATGGCTTGGAAAAGACTTCCAGTACGTCTATGCGTAGGACAAACTGTTAGAGCGATACAAAAGAACAAACATTAAAATAAACCCTCACGAGTCTAAGCTCATGGACGGCTGGTTAAAAGAAACATAAGTTTAACGTATAAATCACAGCGAAACATGCTGTTGAACCGGAGCAGTTTTTGACTCTCTCGAAGACAATTCTATGCTGAAACTGGAAACTGGAAAAATGACTCTAAAAACAAACGCTCTATGTTACAATGAGCAATTTGAATGGACTGTCAAAACTAATGTTTCTATTTGAAACGTAAGTTTTTGCATTGTTTCCTCATCCATTAAAGTGTGCACTTATTGTCAGAGAAATTGTTTAAATGTTAGTCAACGTGTGCTATAAATATTCTTTACAAACGGTACAGTCTGACGTTGTGGCAAGAATTAGTTTAGGGTGGTTACCCAGTCTGTAGCTACTGTAACAACTGCCTGGGACATAAGCTAAACGAACCCACTAGTTAAACATTAGCTAATTCAAACGAACTTCAATATTTTAGTGTTGATATTAACATGAAAATATTAGGTTTACACACTTTTCTTTCCTTATGGTCTGTTTTTTGTCATGTGTCTTGTGCTTTTACTCACATCCTTAGCTCCACATTCTCATAATTACGGCATGGATTCCTAAATTCCCAAACTGCGTAGCGTTGTCACTTACACACTGTATTTTCCATAGGCACTAACTTCTGAAACCATCATTAGTGGTGAAATGCTCGTTGCTCCCACCCAGTGTCACACTTTTGCGATATATGTTGATGCTAGTTAGAAAACATGTCTCAATTAATTCCATTCTGTTTGACAACAGCAAGCATTATTACAAATATTTTAATAAGTCCCTAAACAATTTGATTGGCTCCTGCCCAGAAGTTGATATTGACTCCTGCTCCGGCTCGAACCTAAAACATTGACTCCGGCTCCTGCTCCGGCCTAAAATGCAAACTCCGGCCGGAGTCCACTCCGGCACTCCGGCTCCGTGATCATCTCTGGTGACCACACACATGCGAAACTCCCTTAGCTGGTGTTCAGGTCATCTGCCTGAAGGGAGTAGCTCGCCCGTGGTACAGCTTAGTCACACGACTTTGTAGGCAGAACGAAGAGTACACAACCAGCGTTGCCACTCGAAGGGAAAAATCTCTACAGTAGAGATTTTTAGTTTTTTCTAGTGAGTAGGGAATCCCTACGGGAAAAATCGCTATTTTTTAGGGATCCGCAGGGATTTTCGTGTTTAGAATTTTTATCGCTTTGTTTCTACCTTGTGTGATACTTTATGGACGTGTTTCGTCAACAATTCACTAGTACATTTGCCAAACGCATTTTCCAATTTAGAAGGCAATAAATCCTTGCGGTGCTAGGTTATTTTTGACGCAAGCACTGCAGTGTGGCCAAGTTTTCTAGTGGCTAGAGTTGCAACAGGGGTAAAACTCATTTTTGGCACAAGCACAAAATGTGGCAAAAATGAGTTCGACCCCTCTTCAATAATTAAGTTAGTGAGAATTTTTGAAATGACTTTGAAGTCACCCAAAGAGTAGACTTGTGCATTTACATGGCAAAGCAATGAAAATGTATTTTGAAAAATGTGATAGTTCTCAAGCTGTTGATGCTATCACTGATGAGACTTTTTCCTTGTGACTTGCAACTAGCTGTAGATTGTAGGAGGATTGCCCTTAAGATTTATTGCCAAAGGTGCTAGCTAATTTTAGAAGACAATGAGAAAATTTTTTTGAAAAAAATTGACATGTGGTTACGCATTGGTATTTTCTCTAATGATGCTTGTTTTACATATCATGTAAGTTTCATCCTGCACTCTCAATTATGCAACATACATATTATGTCCTGTTTCAAGGCTAGACGTTGTAGCTAATGATGATTGTGTTTTTTGTTTCAGATTGTGTAGGGAAATGTAGGGATTTTTCATTCTGACTGTAGGGGAAACTTGTTAATACAGAGCGGCAACTCTGTACACAACTCGCTGAGTGTGTGCGCCGCACTATCGCAGATGGGACCGCACATAACCATCAAAAGATATCAACCGTGACGAAAGTCGCCTGTCCGAAGGGCAGTGGCGGAAATAGAGTTTTGAGCCGGGGAGAAATTATTTGAAAGGGATTCACTCCACTGGTTGCTGTAGAGGCCTACCAGCCAACACTCGAAGACTAGGTGAGAAATAACAGTGAATACTGATGTGGATGGCTATACTAAAGCCCGAAATAAGCGAAACAGACTCAGAAAATCATCCGAAAAACGCACAAAAAAGGACTTACTAAACACCCAATTAACACTAAATACCAACATGAAGTTACACGGGACATTTTTGTAAATTTAGCTTGACAGGCGGGATGTTCGCACCCCTGACCCCGTCAGTTACGTCAATGCCAAAGGTCAAAAACCCAGAAATCATGTACGCTGCGCACCCTACTCTGTCTTACAAGAGCCCACTTTGTTCGTATCTGCCACTGCGAACTTGTCTTTCACTGCTGTGTAAGGTATACGTATACGCCAGTACCTTTAGTCTTGGTGTATCTATGCATCGTTTGCCATTGTAGCTGTATGTCAGCCCCTTTGTCTTGACATATATTGTGCCTCTCACCACAACAGCTGTGCAGTTGGTTGGTCAACTGAGTATTCACCCGGTCATTCCAGCCTGTCGCTCTCTCATTCTGGTCCCGATTTACTTGTTGTAACGCTTTGAATGTACATCAAGCGCGAGGAAATAAACAATTATTGCGATTCACATAACCAGCGGGACATGCTTTTGCGCACAAGCGTTCTACGCATTCTTCTCCCAACCCGGACTACTTCTGTGCGTCAGCATTCTGCGCTAACTCATCCTTTACGTGTCCAAATTTTTGTTCTGTGCCTCGTACCTCCATGACGTATTGTCAAGTGCAAACTTTATGCATTCATTGTTCGCGAAAGTTCGCTTAGTCTTTACAGTGGGGCAAGGCGCGCGCAGGAAAATATTGAGACGCAGGGTCACAATTTGTAATAAATTGATTGGATTTTGTTACAATTTTATTCCTAAAAGTAATGCAAGTATTCTAACCAATCCCTGCAGCATTAACACCGAGATGTTTCGAACGACCTGAACTGGTGCGAACAGCAGCGAATGCTTGGTGATATCAACACATTGCGTTTGACGGATGAGACGTAGAATTTCCGTCGAGCCTGCGTGAATTGCAGGTTTGCACAGCAGCCTGAAAAACACTTGCTATGTAACAAATGCTCTCTTTTAACAACGTTCGCTTTGAATAAGGAACTTTCTGCAGTTGGTCGGCCTTCGAGTCGCGTGCCTTTTATTCTGGCATCAATTTGATTTTTCAACTGTGAAGTGATCATAACAAAATTCTGGCCGGTGGTAACATTTCGCTTGGCCCCTAAGCCCTGCACTGTTTGCATTATGACATTCATTCGCTTGTGTGTTGTAGCAAAAGTAGTTTTACGACCCATAATAAGAACAATTAAGCACGATAAAATTATTTTTGGAACTGAAAGTTTTCTTTGTTAATTGATTGCTTGAGAATGCAAACATCTGTAACAATTTTGCGATTGCATTACTTTTACTTGTCGAATGTATTTTTGCGATTGTTTCAGTATATGATTTTCTTAAGTTATAAGTGTACTGAATGAAGGAAATGATAAATGCAGTTTGCTCAACTTTTCTTGTGATAACTATGAAAATGGTGAAAGATGTAAAGCTAATGATTGCTCGAAAGCAGAGCAACATAATACATTGATTAATTATTCTTTTGACATTTCTTAGTCACATCTGATTTTCATGGAAGTTGCTTTCAACGCTTCAGAAAAACCTTTCCAGGATTTCCAGACAATATTTTTCCATTGGCCAGTCGATCTTCCCCATGGCGCATTTAAAGAGGAATGGAAGCAGTTGTTGAACCACCAGCCTGCTTCTCTTCCTACTAATACTGCACAGTTTGCAGAGTCCCTGAATAAGCAATTAATATAACGTAATAAATATTAAGCAAATTGTTTTCATAGTTCGCTGTTGATTTGCACCAACTTCAAAATGTGGTTGATTTTTCTGCACGGCATAACAAAGTTTCGGTTCAATAACGTCCACAGCGAAACACAATCGCGCGTACATGGCGCTAACCAGATCACACGTTTAAATATATTTCGCTAACAAGAACACACGCATAGTTATATAGTGCTAAGAAAAATACTCGTACAAATGGTGCTGACATGGTTACTTTGGAAAGAACACAAAGATAGATACGTGGCGCGATCAAAGAACACACGCACAGATCGTGCTAACGCGGTTGCAATTGCAAGTAGACTCTATTTCCTGAATATTGCGCAACTTAACCAAATTTTAGCACAGGCTAAGACTACTGTTTTCCGTACAAGACAGATGTAGCATCTTTGATTTGTGTAGTAATTCTCAAATCTGCTAAAAATAATGTCCATGACATGAAAGTGCTCACCACCATATTATTATTCAAAACCACTATTCCTTTATACGTTTTACAATACTATCTACAATTCGTCCTTAATCAACACTTTTGCCAGTTCAGCTCTTTAACACTAGGTATCCCATCTGATCTGATATTTTTGTGTATTTTTCCCTGGAAAACGTTTTTCTTTGCTCTGGAAATTTACAAACACTGTGCGACATTTCCTCAACCACTTAATTGAGAGAATTTTGATCCCTAGACATCCGTCTCTTGCAACTTTGTCAACGCGTTTCAAAGGATTTTTTCAAAACAAAACATTTTGAAGGCGTTTGAAATGTCTATTTGCATTATATTTTAGGACTGAGTATGCGTACTGTTAAGTGAAATCGATTTCCCATAATAAATTGCAGATAAATTCACTTGTGTCGCCTTTGTGCGGGATGTTTACCTCAATACAGATGTGTGCAAGTTTGAATCATCGCACAAAAAATACAGCAGAGACCTGCAGTCGGGTGATTACTCGAAAGGTAAGAGCAAACCTTGAGCTTTAGTTGTCAACCCTGACTCCTCGCTTTTCACGTGTATTTGATTTGATCTGACCGGTTTTCATAAAGTTTTGCGTTTGTACCGTCTGCGTGCGGACGGCGGTTTGTTATGTGCTGTTGTATGAACTGCTCCTATAGCGAGTCACTTTTTTGATAAAGTCATTGTTACTTTATCTAGCATATCTGTCAACATTCTCAACATTGTGAACCTTGCTTCAGTCTTGTTTCGGCTTGGCAACTGAAAACGTAGCTCGCTTTGTCAAGAGACAAGACCAGCATTCTAACAACGACTAGACTGCATGCCCTCGCAGTTTATAGCATCTGGGGATAACTTCAACTTACAATAGTATAATATAGGATTTAAAAGCCCCAACATAGGCCGCGTTTCGACTGCAGCTTCATTACCACAATCGTTATTGGTAATGATAAGGTTAGTAGCGCAAGAAGAAAACACTTAAAACCATTTGAATTTTTATAGCTATTTGTGTCTGTGCTTTTTACCAAAATACCACCCCTAAAATAGATTGATGACGCTTTTTCATTTTCACGCCCTTCACCTTTTGAAGCTTTCCTTTCTGACTGCTACCCCCGAACAACAGGTCTGGATTCATTATTGCAGCGGTTGTCAAAAGCGCGCAACATCGAAAAATACAACGTGACATTCTCATAACTACTGTCAGACGAGAGTTGTGTTCACGCTGTCCATGAAAACCCAGCTGATATCACTTTGACGGTTACAAACCATTTCATCCTCCTCTTGTGTCCATTATCGCAGTTTGAGCGGTTATTTCATGTTGCATCAAATAAACTAACAACTTTTGACGCAACACGGAAATGGGTTGTTTTTTTGTGAATTCGCTAAAAATCACTGTTCTGTCCAATGGCGTATCTAGGGGGAGCAAGAGGGGACATCTGCCCCGGGCGCAGTATTTTTGGGACTCCAAATTGATGTGACAGTGTTAAGTAATAAGTAACAAACGTCAAATGTTAGGGCTAACCTGGCAACCTGTGGACGTTGGGAAATCCAACGTCCACAGGTTGTCAGGTTAGCCCTTTGGGGCCAAATTTCAGATAGTTGATCCCAAATAACACATGTTGGCCGCAAAATTTTCTTTTGCCCTTTGGCTTTTTTTGGTTCTTTTCCAGGTTAGATTTGGCCCCTTGCAAAAACTAAATGTTGCCACCCTGTGTCCTGTATGAGAAACGATTTCTTCACTTTTGTGACTAAAATTGTTTGCAGGTTTTGACAAAATTTCTAAATTTGGAAGGTTTTCTATTACAAAATTTATTTAGGTTCTTTTAGATTTTCTTAATTTATGTGACAGTAAATTCGTCAGACAATTAAAAGCTCTAGAAGGTTTTCTATAGGCTTTAGAGGAATCATCCGATTGGACTCTGCTTTCATCTTTTGCGATGATTCAAACTTGCTCATATCTGTATTCAATTAACGTCACTCCATAGGTGAAATAAGCAAGGAATTAATAAAAATTTTAATAGGAAATGGGTTTCACGTAAAAATACCCATCATCAGTCCTTACATCTTATTCAAATAAAACATTCTATTTGAATAAGATGTAAGGACTGATGATGCGTAGTTTTACGTGAAATCGATTTCCTATTACAATTTGTAATTGATTCCTTGCTTATTTTGCCTGTGGAGTGAAGTTACTTAAATTCGTCAGACTAACTGTTACTTGCTGCAATTGCAGGGGTAGCGGTGAGAACTGTTACGATACTTAACTTCCCGTTATTTATTCGGACAAGTGTGTTTCCACAAGGGGGACGTGTTTGTTGGTTTTGTTCAGGTTGTTGTTGATCGCTTTAGCACTTATCGAGGATGGTAAATGTATCTGAGTTTATGGCTACACATGGAAATTAAGTTGTTCTCTTACGATCCTTCATCATGTGGCCCACTTGCTTTGCTGTTGAGCTTCAATTGTGATTAAGCAGCATGGCCATTTAAAATATTAGTAAGCATGAGTTCATATGGCTTTATAACTGTTCACAAATTTTGAAAAAATGGTTGGCCCTTCTTTGGGTCCTTCTCTTCGTGTTTAAAGGTTATGAGAATCCCGTGCTTTAAGAAACAATGTGCAACTCTGGCCAATTTTATGCTGTTATCAGAAGATTTCTTCACTCATAAAATTCTGGTGCTAAAATTCATGCATATTTTGCAGATGATCGGTAAAACATTTTTCCTGGTTTTTGCATTTCTTTCACTAGTTGCTAAAATTCGAACGTCGAACGTATTACCGCGATGCCGAATGTCGCAATACAATAGCTTGAATGTTCAGTCGTAACCAATATTTCAAAGTGGGGATAGCTTCACGCGAAACGATTAGACTCGATATTCTGCGATAGTTAATGATTTCCAAGATTGAAAGATCCTGACGTGAAAGACATGTGAAATTTCCAGATGGGTCTAGAAACAAACATATGCGGGGTGCGAGGCAGCTTTCGACGCCCGTTTATTCCAACTCGCTCTACGCATATATACGGTACGCTGCCACAAATGTGTTGGGTGGGGGCGCCCAAACTGACTTAGTCCCTGGGCACGGGAATCCCTTGGTGCACCACTGGTTCTGTCTATAATACTTCAGTAACGTTTTCGTCTCCAAGGCAACACTAAAACCCTTCCATTGGGACAGCGAGCGTTTCTGAAGAATTGTAGGTGTGGTGAATCGATCAGCAGGGGGAAATTTTTACGCGGCAGTCTCTGCAGTTTAATCTGATATTAACTTAATCGTCAAAAATTTCTTTGTGTGTCTCTAAAAAACGTTTTTGATATAGTCAATTACAATAGAAAAACCTTTAACAAAGTAAAGGAAATACAGTTATTGCAAGCACAACCTGTTGTCGTTGTCTCTATCTCTAGTCGAGAACATCATGAGATGGTGAGAGTGGCTGCCAGTGAAGCTGTCTCCTGCTGTGCCTGAAAATCCTCCGACATGAAGTCGATAATTGGCACTTTCGTTCTCAACCTGAAATGTTCTGAAAAAATTCAAAGTTGAATACGTAAATAATTTTAATGAACGCTGCAAAGCCATTTATGACAAAGACAACTATCGATGGTACTGAGGCACAAGCAATGGCTTCCATCAGAATCTTCAATTGCTATGAATGTTTTCTTTTTGAAACCGCTATGTTCATTCGAATTGCGTTAATGAAGGCAAACGCATTTCTAAGCAATTTGTGCATGGTTCAACAAGCACTTGCTGTACTTTGTGTTAAAAAATAAATCCATGAAGCTGAAGCACAACGATATGTTCAGCAATGAATCAATCAATATAATTTTTTCCTGTCTAAAAAGAAAGCGTTTTGCCTTGGAAATTGAAGAAATATTTAACTCTTCTGTAAACGTGACTTGTAACGTTTGATAATGAAAACAAACCTGTATTCTGCAAAAGCGTATGTGTTGTCAAAAGCCCATAGGTCTACATGCAGTCGGCAGTTACCTCCTTTTGTGAGGTCATGGATGGTGTCTAAGCCTGTAACGAAAATTTTTTACATTGCTAATAGCACAAACTTGCGTTGATGCTAGTGGTTTATTGATAGAACGTAGTTTCAAAATATCTCCGTAAGAATCAGAAATTGCTTTGTAATTAACGCGGGTTTCTGAATAAAAATTAACCATCTTCTTTCATATTTGCTAATAGATTTAGAATTACAGTTAACGAAAAACCAAATGTTTTTACCCACAAACTTGGTGAAGTTTTGCAATCCATGTTATGTTGTATTTTTGAGATTTGTTTAACAAGCTGTCTGCCACAAAGAAATATGATTTACATGCACTTGTATCATCCAATACCATTGCCCAGGCTTTCTTTGAAAATTGGCACAGAAGCGTCAGACTAACCTATCCAAAATTCTCCTGAAAGGTTTCCAAAACCAGTTTTGTAGTCGTTCCAGTAAACATCAAAATCAACACTTCCGTCAAAACGACGTTGGATGACCTGTGAGATTGCTGACATTTGGCTTTTACAATAAAAGTTTTTTTTATAATGAGTTTAGCAAAAGAACGTCATTACGCCGATCGTACTCAAAACATAAAAGATAAAATAATGATAAAACTGTGTTATACCTGTTGGCTGGTTCTGCAACATATTTGGCTTTTATAGTTTGGATTAAATTTGTGAAATTGACTTAACATCAGGTTGGCTATTAAAGACTGCGACAAAAGTAACTTCCATATTTGGGATTTCATTTCAAATTTTTATTGTTATAGTTTCATAAGAACTCTAGCACCAATACCAAAAATTTCTGAGGCAAGTGATCCCATGCAAAGAAGCTTACCTCGAACGATAGCTAACGCGTGCGAGTGGTCTTGATATATTGTAAATACACGCAGTCTGAACACAGAAATATCGAGGAAAACTTTGAAATTTAATTGATGAATTTTGCGCGTCTGGCAGCTACCCTATTTGGAGTAGTACATTCTTGATTACAAACCGGCAACCATCTAAAAGAGAAAGGAGAAGTTTAAAAAGTTACCAAAATTTTGTTTATTATATGATCACCATTTTGCAAGTTTCATAAGAAACTAAATTGAGAAAAACGTCTGTTGCTATTGTGATGGGTTATGACATCTCAACTATAGAATAATATCTAGTCCTTATAATGCAGAGGTCAACAGCCTTTTCGAACTACCACGCCACTTCAGGGGTTAGGATACCGCACTAGATCACAAGAAACAAAGTTTCCAAAGACGGTCTGTTTTTAGTTTATTGCATACCCGTCCGACGCGAAGTTTCTTGAAGACATGCGCGGTAGGCAGACTAGCCGCGCAACGCAATTTGCCAGAAAAGCCGAGACAGAACATTGCTTTGGAGACCGTTCGATGTATGCACACTGGGCTAACGTTAAAACGCTATTGCTCTGTTACTTTTAACGCTTGACAAAACACTTGTACACGTGTTAGTGTGTTAGTTCATTAAATTTGCAACTCACATGCGAGTCAGACCCACTGCCAAAGGCTGAGTGGGAAACAAACACGTTGTAATTTGCATTCTGAACCAAACCGAACACTGCAAAACCCGCATAATCGGTCATATATTAGAATGCTGTTGTACTGGGCAGAGACATGGGGTCGATGCAACAATCAGATAGCATCAAACCTCTCAGAAATACATTAGTTGACTTTATTTAATATTAAATTAGTCGCGTGAGAAATCTGATGTTGCATTTTTGGAGACAGATGCAATATCAGGTTTCAGTGATGAGTTTAGCAAAAGAACGTCATTACGCCGATCGTACTCAAAACATAAAAGACAAAAAAAATGATAAAAATGTGTTACAGCGGGCAAAGAAATGAATACAACAATCACACAGCATTGAAGCTCTCAGCCACAGATGAGTTGGCTTCATTCAAATCAAAGTAGTTCCATGAAAAACCTGATGTTGCATCTTCTTGGAGATTTGTTCCAGTGACGAGTTAAAAAAAACTGTCATAAGGGTGATCAGCTAAGAGCGCAGCTTTCTCTTGCAAAAGAACTTCTTGGTAATAAGTACATTGCAGAATGTTCAGCATCTAGGCACCCCACAGTGAAGTGTGGCAAAACACCAGCACCATAATGCAGAGCCTCCAGATGAATTTTACCAGGACTACCAAGACCGATACCGGGTCCTTTTAGCTTCTGGATCCCCAGTAGAAACTTGTATCGGCTTTGAATTAATAATCCAAATATGGATAAAACAGCTGTCATGCTAAGACGTTGAAGTCGGTTATTTGTTATACCTGCAACCGGCTTATACTAGAAATTTTGTGCTTGAATACAGAAAAACGTAGCACGCGTACTTTCGCCCTCCCGGGCCCCAGAACTTACCGGACCCAGGTACGATATCTCTCTCGTAGGCCCTTCCACTGTGACTACGCAACACAAACCTATCTGCCACCGCATGAGCACAAACCCCGTAGACAACTTTCTGATTCGTTCTAGTATACACACTAGGAAGAGAGTCAGTTTGACGAAAAGTAACATTATAAGGATTGGAAAAAACAGAATCCCAGGATTGCATGAACACATCTGCAAGTGCTACAAAACAGACACAAAGGGAATAGTGGAAATCCAAAGTAGGGTTGTCCTTTCTCTAGCGCCGGAGCAAATACAATTATGCCGCCTGCAATAATAAATAACTGGGAATGGTTTTGGACGGACTGGAGCAGAGCTTACCGACCTCTGGTTTGGTGCTTCACCACCTTTGTCACGGAGTAATTTGCTTTTAAACACAGGATTTGCGGAAATCCTGAGTAAAAGTTGAGCTCTTGCTGCTTCATTCAAAGTGAATTTTATAGTCTAAAGCAATATCTTACAACAACACTTGAGATTTGACTACTTTGATTTAAATAAATTTAATTTTGCGTTTTTTCTAATCGAAAAAAAGCTCTGTTGTGTTTCAAAAGTGTTCAAGCATTTCGAAATGTATAAGAAAAGTCGGCTTGCTTGTTTTCTTGATTTTAGATTAACTTGCAAGGACATCCTTTTAGCCAGCTTCTATTTGCTGGTGTGAATATCACCATTGATTTAGGCGAGTCACAAAAATTGTGACAAGACAAGATGCATGCTGGAAATGATATGGAATTAGCCAATTGTTTTCATTGTGGCAGGAACATGCTATTTCCAAGTGCCTGTCGATTTGTGCTGTAAATATCAGCTTTAATGGGAATGTTGTTTATAAGGAATTTATTAAAAGTCCATAAATTGGTTAAATTCTTAAATGAAGTTGTACACCTAATGATTAAACACCATGGAAGTGATCTAAAAAAATTTTATTCCTGTAAACATACTGTCCATCCGTTGTCGCAAAACACTTCCTTGCAATTCCGCAAAGTTTGTCTTCCGTACACAGATGACGTCATGCAGCTTTCTGGAGTCATAAGTCTTTCCATATCTACAGATCACACGTTTGAATTATGAAGAGTCTGTTTATAATGTTGCTACAAGTCAATATAAACAACATTCGCAAAACAAAGAGCTTTGTAAATGCAACCACACGTAATTCACTCATCTTCAAAATCATTTAGTCATTTTCTGCAAAAGGGATACTTCTGACGAATTTCCTCATTTCTTAGCAATAACGGTTAGCTATAATTACTACAGAGTACTACACTAAGCTATGTACAATACACTGATCATCGTATCACGGTTCATCAGCAATGCTAGTACAGTACCTATAATGGAGTCAGAAGTCCTCACTCTAATGCCAAAGTCATTGAGATATTGTAAAAAGATTTATTACTGTTATGTAACGATTCATGTGAAAGCATTCCGCCTTTCCAGCAGAGAATTAACTTAAACAAAACATAGATTAAATAGACAACNTGCAGGTCCTACAATAAACTAAGCTACGCCACCAGCTCGTATCTTGTTGCGGTTCAGTAGGGCAGGGGCGGAACCATGGGGAGGCAATTGGCGCGATCGCCCCCCGAAAACTAACGAAAAGTTACTTCACTTATCATGATTTCGTACAATTCGGAAAAGAGTATTCGCTACATAATTTGGAAAATAATAGCCTATCCTTAATAGGACTTGGCTACCAAACATTACTGAAATCGCCCTCCTCAACCATACGGGCTGGATCCGTTCCTGGAGTCGGGACAGCTTTACGGTATATCATAGCCAGTGGCGTAACTGACAGGGGGCAGAGGTGCTAATTGCCCCTGGCAAGGTAAATGTAAAAACCGGTATTCCACTTAACTTATATTTCGGTTTAGCATTTTTTTGATTTTCAGTAGATTGTTGTTTTTGTGTGAATTTCGGATTATTTTCCGGTGATTTAGGGTTTTAGTTCAGCCATCCACATCCGGATTCATCATTTCTCAAATTTTATCTGAATATTGGCTAGTGGACCCCGTACAGTGGCCAGTGGGCCCCTTTCATCTAAGTTTGCCACTCACGCTCAAATATTTAGCTACGCCATTGATTATAGCTACAGTATGTAAAATAAGAAATGTGAAAAGGAGGATATTTTGTCATTTTTGAATGTCCTCTGCGATTATTTCATTTCTCATGAAAAACGTGAACATATACTCCAAAAAGAAGATGCATGGCAGCCCTACTCAATAATGATACTCATATGCGACCTGTACAAATCTGAGGAAGGCCGATGCAATATCTACCAGAAATTAGTAGAGACGAAAGCTAATACGTTCTACGAGGATTGGCCTTGCATTCACTGAATTCAGATACCTGATCGACTTTCAGAAAAACAAGTGTAACAGTTGTTTCGACACAATACAAGTGAAATACTGCCGTCTGGACGACCGATACTTAGCGTCTACAAACAAACTTTCCTCGCTAATAAAAATTACTTAGTCGCACACACATGTTGTGCATATGGCAATGCACATGAACATGGTGGCGGGCCCTTGGTCCCCCCTAAATCCAGCGCTGGTTACTCTAGCGTGTTTTGCAACGTAACAGTTCAGTATTGTCTCTGTAACTTGTTCAAAGCTAAATGAGCGGCCTTGACCGAGGTCTGCGCTTTCTTATTCTGCGGTCATCGACCTTGTCATGAAAAGCTGCTGCGGTTCCACTTGCTCATAAACTTGCATTAACTTCTAACTAACTAATTTTATTATTCAAGTGATAAGTTGCAAAACTTATGATGTCACAATGTAAAAATGTCTTCATTCCAGTACATGGATACACCAATGAAGCAAAGAGTGAAATTTCAGTGTGAAAATTCGCGCTCTGCTTCATTGGTGTAAATGAAAGTAATGTTTACCACGCTAACCAGAAGATCCTTTACATTCATGTACTATTATTTTGTTTGATTTCTAGTAAACCTGAATAAGTTGCTCGCGCACCACCAGGAAGAACTTCGCATACTACAAGTGGTACGCATAACACAGTGTGGGAACAGCTTTAGGTGCTGAAGACTTGGGCAAATTTTCATTCAACTATACCATTTAGGCAATTTCACATTTATCAAGATCTTAGAGACAGCACTGGTTATAGATAACCTCCACCAGCGCTGTAATTGGACAAAGCGACCATCAACTTTTGGCTTGATTACGGAAAAACTGAGCGTTCGTATTTTCATCCTCCCGGGCCACGGTACCTACTGGGCCCGGGTACGATGTATCTCCTGTGTCACCCCACTCGTAAGCCTTGGATACGAATGTTACTTTTTCCTTGGCTGATGTGATAAAAGCTCCTTTTTCATTATGCTTGGCATTTGTGGATAAAGGATCTTACATTCAGTTTTTAAAACCAGCCTAAAGTGTTACAGCCTTTGGACCTCTTAGTGGTCCTTGATAAACAAATGTTTTCTCTTACATTTGAACTTTTCTCGAACTTCTTCTTCAAAACTTCCAAGATCTCCAAGCTCTCCTTTTTGTCCAGTGTCGCCTTTTTCACCTCTTTCACCTTTGCTCCCTGTCGGTCCAGCCTTTCCCGGAGGACCAACGTCGCCTTTCCTGCATGTGCTGCCAGCTACACCGCTTGGCGTAACTGTGACGTTGTTATCACACACTGGAATTGTGACGTAGCTGCATTGTTGCAAATGACCTTCCGACCAGACAATAAAATCCAAATATATCACTGTTACAGTCGCTAACAGGAAAAATACATGTAGTCTGAGCATGTTCGACCTGATACTCTGTTTGCATCTGTTGAGTGCAAATTGTCTTTGCTGCTTTCTACAACAAACAATAATGTTTCCTATCTTTGAAAAAACATAGTAAAGTCTTCAATTTGTAAAAATATGAGAAAACTTTGCAACACCTTTTGTGTTTATACCAACTCTCAAATATGAAAAATGTTGCGGGACGGCAACTTCGTTTAATTGTAGCCGTGCAGCGGTGTTCCGCAATAGAATGCAGAGCTTCAATAGAATGCAGAGAATGCATAATTGCTCTTGATTTTCATTTCATATGCTCGTCACTTTTCTGTAAAATGCTTTGATGCCCGTCTTTTCCCTATACCTTTTATCTCTGCATTTGCTCACTCACTCCCCTGTGTGTTGTCATGTTTTTCTTCCACTGATTTTTTGTTGTTTTATATAGGTACTTATGTTACGCGACATTGATTCGATGGATTTTGTTACTTTTCTTTTGCTACTTGCGAAACATCTTCAATTAAAAAATTTAGTTGTGCTAGGAACAGGACTGGATGAGAACTTGACCCATGTCGTCTTTCGACATCCTCTGGTGATTGAACCTATGAGAACAAATCATTAATTTGCGAAGACTGGAGATTCTGATGTTTTGACGTTCTCATCAACATGAAATTAACTTCTGTTCTTTGATGTTGTTGTTTTTCCTCTTGCAGCATTAGTGTTGTTGCGTGATGTGAGTGGCAAAAATGCATAAATAAACCATTACCATTTTCCTGTTTCATCAACTAAATCAAATATTTCTGTTCTTCACTGCATTTATGGTTAACGAATTGCGATGCCTGACACATGCCCATTTCCATGTGAAATAATATAAAAATACACTAATTTTGAAACAAAATGGATAATGCGCATTGCACTCAAACAAACAATTTTCCCAAAAAGTTTGCATAATAAGCATACGCGTGAATTTTCAGAAAATTTAAGAAACTTTTTAAGAAGTTACTTCAGAAAAACAAGACATCGGTGCATCTAAAATGCATCTAAAGTTTGACTCAACCGACATTCTCAATAATCCGAGGTGCTTGGTTAATACCGATGCAATGCTTCAATGTCACAAACAAACTTAGAAGTACAAGCTTTGCAAATCAAACGTGAGGCCCAGCGAACCTACAAATATGAAAACTAATGGTCACTCATGGCTCATGAATCAAGTTGCCGTGCTCTTCATGCTATTGAAAGTGTCAACCGGATGTCTGGTGAATTCTATTCAATTTGTTTGGTTTCCCATGGTCTCTTTTGCAGCGATGCTTTGCACCTGCTGTGTCGATCAATTATATTTGATTTGGTATCCTTCAAAAAGCAGGAAAAGCATTTGTTAACGCTTAGTTTCCTGTTTGAATGATTTCTTTGCTACAGGGTCACATTGAAACATACGTTTGGCATTTGACTTGATAGGCGCTCTAGGTGCTTCAGCAAGATGGCAAAAAAACCCAAAGTCCCAAAGAAGACATCAACTTTGTTTTTGTGCATCTTTTCAGATCTAGTGATGCAATAACGCATTTCATTGACTTTCTAAGTAACCGTTCTCCACTAAAGTGACACAAGCGAATCAATCAAACAAATTTTTTAATATTGAATCGTCCTCAGTCCAAAACCTCAATCAAATGGAAATAATATTAACATTCAAATTCAAAAAGAAAAAAAGAGTCCGGTCAGCTCATTCCCTGAAAGCTTGCAGCTACCAGGACGTTGAAACGTCTTTGACTTGCTAACTTTTTGCTTGCCAGTTAACATCACCTATTGGCAAAGGCATGGCGGAAAAACTGGGCACTTTTCACCCTTTGCAAATACCAATTGCAGTGATCAAATATAACAAAATGAATTGTTTTATATTTCAGCACTTCGTCTCAACTGCATTCATTTCAAAACACAAGAACTTAGCGTTGCAGTAAGCAGTTAATCATTAAAAGTCATCTGAGTGTGAGTTTCTAATCTTTTCCTGATGTCGAGAGGATAAGGCAATTCGCTATCCAATTAACTTAGCTGAATTATGACTGCAGGTGCTCATGCACGCCATACCAAGTTGGGCAACTAGTCTTAGCTACTGCGGCTTTACACAGCTTGACCTATCCCCATACCGTCCACTTAACTTTACTTATCCCCATTTCCTACACTTAAAGACTCATTCCAGGGACATTCATAAAGCAAGCACATTCCAGCTCATCTTTGAGTGATGTCAAGCCCAAAAGGAATGTCAAATTTTGTTCGTGAGAGCCTCAGACCGTCCTCTCAATAGTGTTTGTTTTGCAGGGGCTGTATCCTTAATGTGGTGTGCTTGAGTTCACGTCTGAACATTCACACAGCTGCAGAAACACGGCTTTCAATAAACTGCTATAAACATTCAACTACGATTTTGCATTAAATTCGGCGTGGTTTTAGTGCTTGCACCACTCTGAGACACGTTATATTTTTCATGCATATTGCTCACAGTGGAAAGTGGTTATAAACAAATCAAGTCACGAGGATATTATTTTTTCCGTGCAAGTCTGGATTTGTTATTTCCGTGCAAGTCTGGATTCGTCTGAAACATTGCGCACGAACCAGTTTGGCTTCCGAAGTCGCCTAATTAGTCACGTCTTGCATACAAATATAAAACATCATGATGAAATTTGAACATGTAGCTTTTTGCAAATGAAACTTTCCTAGACCCCTTGTGTCTGGTCATAGTTTTCTTTGATATGAACTGCTCTTTCTTTCTGTCGAAATACTACGAAGTTGGCAAAATAAAAGCCAGCCTTTCTTCAAGCGAGACTGTCAACCTAAGTGCATAAAAATGCTGTTCTTTTTTGAGGTAAAAATTTATTTGAAATTTATGGTTATTCTACTTACGATTTGTTGAAAACGAGAGTAGAGAAAAAAATATTTGTAACTTCACAAAAAATGCCGTTCCGGTTACGAAGAAATACATCAAATGCAGCATTAAGTTATTTTTTCAATTTGAAGTACGCATCATCTAGTTGTATATCAGTCTGTGAAATAATAATTAATATGTCTTTACATTATGGGTGAATGCGCACATATTTAGTGCACCATTAAAATCAGTGAATCTCGGATCAGTAGGCAACGTTTCAACTTTCGTGTCTGACAAAGTTTGAAGGTTTGCTTGAGTAGAATTTTAATCAAGGTATCTTGCAAATCCGTGAAGGATACAGCGAAAGACCCTGATATTACGAGAAGACACTTTTTCTCAGTAAAAGGTTAAAGTTAGCATATGAATGCAAAGCTAAGACGTTAAAATCGCTCGCTACTCTTTATACCAGTAGTTCTTAACCTTTTTCCTTGAAGAGAGCCAACCCCAGGCCTACGAGTTTGATAGAGAGCTACACTAAAGAAAATTTTACACAAGTCAATTGAAACGTTTTGTTTTTTTTTGCAGAACAAAGTCTGTTACAGAAAATACTGGAGGTTTTATTGAAAGACTGTTGAGGGCCGCACAAATGGTGCTTTGGGACACTTTACAGCTTTCGAAGCCGCGGTTGAGAATCGTACCTTGTTGGAATAGTGGAACCTGTCAAACACCTAAACTACAGTGTCTCCAAATTGAGGAGCCCTCACACGTAACGGATCTATTTGTCATGAAATCTAAAGTTTAGAGTGGCGTACTTGGACATTGCTTGGTGGTCAAGTCTTCTGGAAAAGATTATACGTAAAGTTTTGAGGTGATTTTTATGTTCAAATACACGAAGATATGAATTTTCACAAATGTTTTTACTATGTACATCTTCATAGTGTTCATTGTTGCCTGTAGTGATCAGCAGTCGAAATGAAGCCTTGAATTTCGTTGAGCACATGTACAGCACTAACAGTTCAGGTCGTGTCTTATGACGTTTGCGCGATTGAAGCATTCATGCTTTTGTTAGAAAATTGACGGCACTGTTGAAACAAAAGCAATCCATCAATTTTTTGCATCAATTCTGCAATAACGTCAGAAAGTTGATCAGAAGACAATCATTTGTTTAACTTCGAAGCTCAGCTTCGAGCTGCTTTCTGTGCTGAAAAATAATCACGGTGCACTATGGTTTGCCTGGACTGTATCACTACTCCAATGATGATTACAGGCTGCACATTGTGACAAAGAAAAGCAGTACTGTTTCAAGAATAATCTATCTAAAATTCTCCTGAAAGATTTCCGGAAGCAGTTTTGTAGACGACGTTGAATGCCCTGCAAGGCTCCAAACAATGTGATTTTAATTTGAATCAGTAATATGAAATCTACTAACGTAAGCTTAGATAACAAAAACAGCAACAAAAGTATCGTTAAAAGTCGTTTTTGACTTCATTTATAATTTGTTCTTGTCCCCCTTTGAGAAGAGCACCGGCAATAATCACGAAAATCTTTTAGTGGGTTATTTATTGTGCTTCCATAAAGTGCATTATTCTTGGAAAGCTTTAAGAAATTTAATTCTCTAGTTCTTTCAAATGGTTTTGATGTTGTAGTATATAGTTTGGATCGTAAAAGGTTTGAGAGAAACACTGCGGTGTTCACCAACGAAAGCTTTCTTTTTACACAACGAATCGTTTCGTTGGAGTAAACTTTCTTCTATAAATCAGGCGACATATAAAATTCAGAGAAACTTAAAAGAAATAAAGCTTTTTGTTTCCGTCAATTTATCATGAAATATATTTTAATCATTTTTAAATATTTTTAACAAAATATGTTTTTAGAATGTTGCTTGATATATTTCTTGATTACGATGATTCATCCAGTGCAAAAACGATCGCTTATTTCATCACAACTTCTTGTTGCTTAATTTCAGAGTATTTCGATTGTCAACACTACATTTACATAAACGAAGAAGAAAAATTGCTGATGATGTTTTATTCCAAGAAAGATTTAATTTTCAATAAATCACTTTTTTATTTGGTTAATATTATGAAAATCACGGCCAATGAGAACGATATGAACGACATATTGCAAACGTTTCGATAACTCCTGTTATCACCATCAGTGCATTGCAAATTGAACTGCAGTGATCATGCTGTAAGTTCTTATTGGTCACTCAGAAGAAAAGCGCTGTGAAAAATGAAAAACGCTAAGGGCTGTTTCGGTAGTGACGCAGTGGCGCGAAGCATGCGTAGTCACATGATTCAGCTGGATACTCGCCGATGGCGATGGCGCATGACGTCATGAGTGAGGCACGAAGTTATGTTACAAGTTAAAAATGCATGAGGCGTCGACGGGATGCTTGCATTCAGCTCTGGATTGTATTTTTAATCAATAAAACATTGTGTTTATGAATCAATATCCGGTGCATCACGTTGTTGTGTGATATCTTAATTTCTGTTTAAGAATTTCTTAATGCAACGGTCCAAAAAATTGTTGGTATCCGTTGCGAGATAACATTCGCTTAATTTTCATAAATTCCGTGTACACCAGTTTGTAGAAACTAGCAATGTCATAAGCGCGGCGGAGTAGAGAGTTGACAAGGTTTCGTTTCCTGTGCAACGGAACGAAACTCGACCATTTTGAGTAGAGATCTGTATGGGTGGGTTTCCTGTAGGTAGAAGTAATAAAACCTGTTGATGTTTTCTCAATTAAAACATCAAGAAAGTGGAGGCAATTATTAGTTTCTAT
>JGI24158J21664_10002265_pt1 | contig 23105 bp, 11 predicted proteins | sample Ectturendosymbi3_FD_21664 | JGI IMG/M metagenome (IMG submission 21664)
GGTAATGACGTCATAATAAAACAACCAAAAAAAGCCAAAACTACCCTTTTTCTAACCCCACCCACCGAAAACCCCAAACCCAAATCTAAAATGTTTTTTTTCAGTGGCAACTAGAAGACTTCATGAGTCTTTCGAGGGCTTGTATAGCTTGCTAGCATCTTCTGGTGGGGAGTTATCGCAGGTTATAGCGAGCCGCCAATGGGAGACTCATGCATTTTCTGATTTTTCTGAATTTGGGGGTAAAATGTTTTTTTTGGGCCATAACTTTGGTTCCAGACATGCTAGAGGGTCAAGCAAGGGCTCTATCGACGCAGGAGATCATCTAGTTTCCAAAACAAGTTTGAGCCAAAATTTTGGCCTATTGGATTGGCATCCAGGGCCCGACAAAGTTGGTCAAAAAACACAAAACACCCCCACTTTGCCAGCCTCTCCCAGGCGAACCCCTCACCCAAATCAAAATTTTTTTTTTTAAATAGAACCAAGAAGACTTGCCGCATCCGTAGAGGGTTTGAACAACTCTCCAGCTATAACGGCTGGCGAGTTATAACAAAGAGTATGAATATATTGTACATCGGCTCTGAATGTGATATTATATTTTGTTACTCATGTGAAAATATTAACATGCACTTACATTGATGATCTTGCTTATATGGTTATGTTAATGACTGGTGGACATAAGTTGCAATGATGGCAAGCAAATGTTTTTCAATTATGGGTTATGGTGGAAGGAAACTACAACTAGTCACTCAAATTACAACACCTTTATTTACTGGTAATCTAGGCATATGACATCTCCTTCATGGTTTAGATCAGGTGTCGGCAACCTGCAGCATGCATGCCACAATTGGCATGCCAAGCAATTTCCTATGGCATGCAGAAGCTCTACGTTTTACATGTCAATTTTTTATGTTTCACAAGTAGTATCATTGACCTTGACTTGGTACAACAATATGGATGTAGTTGGCACATTGGATGATTTGGAACCTTAAATCGGCATGCATTTACCAAAAGGTTGCCGACCCCTGGTTTAGATGAATGCACACTTTGTTTTCAGTGAAAGAATGCAACTGGAGCTTATCAATGCCATGTTTCTTAAATAATTGTTTGTTGACATACAAAGCACACTTATGATAAGGCAGTGGCTACAAAACCACCCGTGGATCTTTAAATTTGAGACCTTATTTGACCACCTCCTGTAACGTGGCAGTAATGCACGATGAGAATGTAGTAGGCTTGGTAGAAACATAGTAAACCTAACCTTAACCCTAACAGCAGCCCTAACGCTAACCACTAAACCGAAAGTTTGGAAAGTTTTGAAAAAAGTAAAGAAAAACTGGTCCCAGGAATTGAAACATGCAACCAGTCACTACTACGAAAACATAAGTCGCCAAGGTGAGAGGCGAATCAAAAACCATTGGCACAGCAGACCTGAATCGTACCTGCTATGCTACCAGGATGTCACCACTTGAGTGACAAACTGACCGTTTTATTTGAAACACATTATGTGAGGTGGTGCAGTCAAATAAGTTTCGAAATAAGAAGATCCATGGGTGCTTCCATACCCACTTCCTTATGATGAAGTATAGTGCTGCCTGTTTTTCATAATGTTCTGCATGTAATTTTAATTGTAGGCTGTTAAAAATATTTTGTTTGTTGCAACTGAAATTAGGCTGGCAAAATCAACCTGGCTAGACTTTGGTCTGAGTAAAATTAGTATGAAGATTGTCACATACATGTTTCAGTTCACTGTAGCTTAATCGGGTGGGTTTGTCATAGGCTGCAAAAACTGAATTTTTATAATTTGTACTTAGTGCTTCCAAAGCTGGTTTGCAATGCCATCTCCAGTTGTCACAGGCATATCACCAAAAGAAGGAACACCTGGAACAAAAGTCACTATAAGGGGTGAAAACCTTGGAACCAGCCCAAATGATGTACTTGGTAGGTGATTATGTAAGCTGTTGTTTGATTTGGAGGCTATGGTTTGTATGTTATTGATTTTTGCGCAAGCTTAAACAACCAGTGAGTTTGATGATTTGATTAATTATAGTCACTTTTGTTGTTGATTTCCATTGAAGTAGTCTATTTCTGTCAATTCATTAAAACTTTGGTGTGAAACGTTTGCTGAGTCAGTACACAATGAGTTATGTTTGTATCTATAAAATCAAGTGAACTGTGCAAAATGGATATGAATGTGCAGACGTTCTCCAGAATCTTGCTGTGCATGTGCACCGTAGATTCAATCTATAGAAGTAATTCTTTTTATGTAGAATGCCTCAGAAGATGAAAGCAGCAGCAGTTAGTTTCAAAGTAGATAGTAGTTTCATAATACCCAGGAGCCATGATGACTTGTTCCTGTATTGATGTTCTTCAAAGTGTAAAACAAACAAAGATCAAAAGAGTAGTTTTCCAAAAGCCTGTCAGAGACATAATACTTCAAGAAAGATTGGCAAAAATTAAAGAAAACTAGTGTAGCAATCAGAAACCTCAGTGGCAAGGACATAAAGCTTCACACTGTGACATCAAGTAACAACAGAAATCACATGCCATGCTCACTCAATGCTTGTTGATGCCACATACATATAGGTATTATCCTTAGTGCATATTCCGTTGATGTTGTATCGTGCATTCTGCACTGCACCTACTGAGTGGTTGCATCACTAGCATTCGAAAAGTGATATCTACTTCACATTAAAAAAAGGAAAGCGGTGCAAATGGCAGGCAGTAAACTAGTTAAATTGATAAACCTTTTTATGAAGACTATAACTTTTCTGCAATGAGGTTATGAAGATATTTTGTGCTGTCTAAAAGTGCAGAAGAGCCCAGCCTCAATGAACACTTCACTGCTCGTGGTATGATTAATAGATTGTGCAAAAATAAAAAAAATTCATGTGTGCTTTCATCATGAATAGCAAAGTCTGAAAATGCCTGTTTTGTTGAATTTATTTTTCCACATGTTGTATGCAGCATGCACTGTTTACCATAGTGAATTGATTTCACAAGGGCAGTCTTGTCGAAATCTGATCAAGTGTGCGATTACAACACAGTTTTGAGACCTGCCTTATTTTTATGGGCACAACTCATCTGATTGTTGTGTTAAACATATGCACATTGTTTATGTCATGTTTTGTGATGACTAGAGCTTGACCGATGCATCAGCATCCTGATATATATTGGCCAGTATGGCGATATTGCCGATTTATCATATCAGCAAAATTCTGCTGAAGCTTTTGGCTCCGACTCCAGAATTGATTTGGTCCATTGAAAACTAAAAACCAATGTAGTATTTGTGCAACTTGCTTGCCCCACAAACTATATATGTCTATGGAATCCAACTTTCAGGCTCCAGCACCACCACCTAAAAGTTATTGGTTCTGGCTGCAGCCATCCAAAATTGCTGGGGTTCTGGCTCCACAGCCCTAACATCAAGTAGTGCATAATATACAACCGCTACGCAATCGTCCCAATGACCACTCTATGATGTAACACTCGCTCACAAGTTTTTGCACAGTTAGCAGATGACTGCCTGCGAACAAATCAGGGTACGTGGCTATGTGTTGTGTGGATTCACAGCTTTAGTGACCCACAGGGTTCCCACACAATATTGAAAGTATTAATTTCAAAATTGGTTTCCAAGACCTTTAAAAAGTATTGAATTTTGCCAAAATGTACTTAGGTATTGAAAAAGAATGGAAATTCTAAATTGAAAAGAAGTCTCAAGTATCTGAGCAGAATTTTCCTGAAAGCAAAGCACTTCATTATTCATGCAGTGTTATGCAATGTGAAAAAATTGAGTTTCATGATTAAGAATTTCGAAAAATGAAGAGAAGTAATGGTATTGAAGTTTTTAAATTTCGTATTGAAAAAGTATGGAAAATTATTTTTTTGAAATGAGGGGAACCCTGGACCAAGGTTTGCGCAGAATTTGATGCTGTACCGTTCTTCATCACAGTGAAGTAAAGTCTTTCAACTTTAGTTTTCAGGAGTAATTCATAAATATCAGTATTGGTAATGTGAAATGAGAAACATCGATATCATGTAAAATAGAAAACATTGGTTGGACTGTGATAGATAGTACAGTAGAAATTAGATTATGGGGAAAGTTTTCATTTATTTACAAAAAAGAACTGAATGCACGTAGAATGAAAATATGTACTTTTTTCAACAGAATTTCTTGTATTATCACATGAAGTCATTAGTATTGCTTTTGTAGTGTTCTGGCATTATTACATGAAGTCATTAGTATTGCTTTTGTAGTGTTCTGGCATAATCACATGAAGTCATTAGTATTGCTTTTGTAGTGTTCTGGCATATGACACTTTTGGTACCAGGGCTTTCCTTAAAACGCACTGGATAACAGGCAGTTTTTGAGAGCTTTTAATAATTTTGCCGGTTTCCTACAACACCTTGTAGTTGAAGCCTAAATAAGTGCTTCATTTGTTAAATATTTTTCTCTTCATAATTTTCGTATGTAAATCAACAAACTTTCGATAAAAAGATTACAATTGGTGCATAACCGTCATCAGTAAGTCTTCAGTAGGGGTCTTTACGTTTGTGCAGGGGCTTGACAATCTGAAAATTTACATTAAATTTGAAACACAGCATTTGCAAACTGTGATTCACATTGCAGGCAAATTATGATTTAACTGTATTGGCAGAGAAAGCGTAAGTCCTGTTTTTTGCAATATGTTTACTGTAATTTTTTTGTCAGGTGTTGCGATTTGTGGCAAGAACTGTTCATTAACTGTGGAATGGATTTCTCCATCAAAAATAACGTGCAGAACATCAACAGGAGTGGGAAAAGGTGACATTATTGTGATTACACGCAGCGGCGGTCAAGGAACCTGCACAGTGCACTTCACAGGAGCTCCTCCTAAAAGTGTTGGTAAGAGTTAGCAAAACCTAAGTTTATCATGCATGCAATTTAAGGAAATCAGGTTAGCTCTTGTTTGGAGTAACGTTCAAGGTTCGTTGCATACGGAGAACGGCGTTACCATCTCGCAGTAGACGTAGCGAAGGCAAGACGTCTGCTCAATACCATGCAGAAATCATTTTAATGCAATAAATGCTCCTTGTGTTACCTGAAGTAGAAAATCAATGTACATTCAGACCCAAGTTTTACTACATTCTTGTTTTACCTAAGCAAGCCATACATTAGAGTTTGTCGGATGTCACCCTGTCTGACAATTGTTGATGATTTGTCATGTTCCTTGTTTATTGGTGAGTTTGACTGATTGTAGTGAACCACTCCGCTCCTAATTTGGCTGACGTGCGATCCTGGCGTCGTAGCAGTTTTTGCTGTAGAAGACATTTTCCAGGTTGCAAACCAAACGTGGACCACGGAGCGGGGAAGGCAAGACCAGACTTGTGTTTCATACCCGTTGTCAGAAACAACCTTGCTGAAATATCCTTCGAAAGTCCAGTATGGGTCAGACTTAACCGCCTTGGTACTGGTGTCGGATGGTTCAACATCAACAAGCACACATGGGGTCTCTGGCTCCATCAGCGGCCTGCGAATGTGGCGCCGAGTAGTAAACCGCAGATCATACTGTCCTGGGAACAGTATGGGGACACTCCCAAATACCAACTTCCCCATGGTGCGGATGGTCTGGCGGTTTTAGGTGGTGAAACCAAAAAGTGGTTCTTAATGCATCCCCTTGTAACTTGGACTGAGTGGCGTGGGGTAGATCGACTCAAACGATAAGACGGCGACGAGGATCAAACAGACAGTTCTCTGATGTCTATGTGTCGCGCTTTGCTAAAATCCTTTTAACAACCCAACGAAGACTGTTGCGTTTTGCTAGTCTTTGCTGTGGATAACCTGCAGCTAAACTTGCTAGTAAAAACGCTTGTTCTTATCTGTTGAAGGACCTTTGGAAAGTTCTCCTGTATGGGTTGATGAAACAGAGTATGTTGACCAAAGGTTGGATAGATCACAAAAGTCCACATCGTTCGCATTAAGGACGGATCCGCTTGGGTTGAACTCAGAAGATCTTGGGTAATATAACATTCTCTTTCTCTCTGTTTTGAATATTTGGTTGGATGAACAATATCGCTATAACTATGAAACGCTGCGTCTGCATGTTGTATTCAAAATTTTTATGTCAATACTTCAACTCTCCTGTCTATTTCATAATTGTAAAACTTCTTTTTTGGAATTATTAGGGGCGTTTTAGAGTTGACATACGTCTACCGTTTGTGGTCCTCTGTTATTGATTTAGAACGAATCCTCAAGCGCGTAAACAGTTAGCGGAGATGTTTGTGAAAGGAAGTCCGGATCCCACAGACGAAAATTTCGTTCCCGCTTGGTTCCTTCTCGAAAGGCACAGAAACACTCCTTTCGGCAAGCTGAAGGTGAAAGTACTGTTTGTTTTCTTCAAGCGTTACGGACACAGAAAGAGTCTTGACTGAAAATAACCCCGGTTGGGATAGTTATGTCCATAAAATGGCGTGTCTTGTCGAAACCTGTCGACGCAGTACATTGGTGATGCACTGGGTCAAAAGCTGTGATCACCCACGTGAGGTGCACGCGTCCGGACAATGTGATGTTTGAGGGGGCAATTTGAGAACAAGGTTTAATAGCAGTAATAGTTTGTTTCCTGAATAACCAAATTTATTTTAAGGGGGACATCACGACTGTTGATGGATGGTTATTGTGGGGCAGGTTGGAAGGTACAGTGTGTCATGCAGAAGTACCGTCGGATCTTGTAGCTGTGCTGCTTTTGGTTTTTATTTTTTTAAACCATTGCTACGCAACTGCGCGAACGTGCTTTGCCGATGAAAGTTGAAGATGGTTTTCCTGTAGTGTTACAACTGTTTGTGCAATAGCAATGGTTTTAAAAAAATAAATCTGATTTCGTTGATGGCGAACCACACACCTGACTGCTTCGCCAAATTATAAAACCTCATGAGATCTAGTTAACTTGACGCGTTCAAAATGCAGATCATCAGAAATAGATTCAGGTTAGTGCAAGCAATTTAATTTTGTTTTTTTAAAGCTTGATCTGGAAAATTATCTACAGATTTCTGTGCCGTGCTATCTGGGGATAGCTGGTGCTTGACTAATTGCCATTTACGCATGAAACTGAAATCCTAGTGTTTGGACCGGGTTTTAAAGCTGTAAAAAGTCTTTCAAATTATATGAAAACATTGGCCAAATTTTTTCTCAATGCAGACTTACTGAAACATTTAGGCATACATGCGAGTTGTTCAAGAATTCAGCAATTATTCTCAAGCTCATCTGACCCGAAGAAACGAACTTGTTGCATTTTGAAAAGTTTTTTTTTTCCAAAAGAAACAATTTCCACCTTTAAATGTGGGTGGTACGCATGATGAAGACGCCAAAATGGCAGGAAAAATGCAGAAATTCCGTCAGTAGCCGTTATTGGCGGTCGGTTGAAGATCAAAATCGTATTATACTCGGAGGTTGCGGTTCTACATGCAACAGAAGTAAATTGGGTTGAGGCGTGAACATATGTTATTTGCTTTTGAAGTTTTCAATACAGATAAGTTACTTAAGGACTACATAGCCACACGGGCGTCGGAAGGATTTTTTCCAGGGGTGGGCCACGAGGGAACTTTTCAAAATTTTTCTAGGGGTGTCCAAATGTGGTGAATTTTGTTTTTTCCCACTCAAAACAAAAAAAACAACCTTTTTTGCTAAATATTTCAAAATCAGGGGGTGCCAAGGCCCCCCTACCCCCCTTCCGATGCCCATGCATAGACAAATGATTTGCGACAGTTTCATCACAAACAGTTGAAATGTTGCGCGCTGCCGTTGCACCTACATGCGCAAATTTATTTTGACCAAAACAGCTTTTCTTGTCACACGTCAGGTAACCCTGACCAAATTGATCAAATATTCTTTTGTTACACGTCAGGTAACCATGGCCAAATTGTCCACAGCCTTTTGTTACACGAAAGGTAGCCTTGAGGCAAATCGGCCAAATACCCCTTGCTCCAAAAATACAAATCTTACACAGATTTCGACAGGGCTGCTCGGCAGAGCACTTAAAAAATCAGCCACTGAAAGAACTAGCTTGGAATGTCAAGTATAAGTGTTTAAAAATTAAATTGAAATTGCTTTCGGCCAAACTCAGGTACGCCCAGCGTACCTGAGCAGGGAACAAACCTTTTGGAAAATAAAGTACGCAAAGAATGCACATTTGAAAAATCAACCCTGTCCTTCGAATGTTTGGTTGTAGGTAGCATCAAGTAACTAATGCAACTCGTCAAACAAAATTTTTAGAACTCTTCAGTCGAAACTTAAAATCGTTTTCTACTCTGCTGCCATTGTTGTGGGCGCATGCGGAACCAGCTGACGTGTGCTTGTATGCTAAACATCTCTACTCGTGTTGTGTTCGCAGGAGGGCCACACTTACATGAAGCGAAAAGCGAATCGTAACACCAACAACGCCCCGCTCAACCACGTGAAAGACAGCTTGCCCGTCTTTTTCGAAGTTCACGAAACACTTTCAGGTGAGCATGTTGTCTAATTTGCATTACTGGCAATATAAATGATGCGCACTTACCAAGATTGAGAGGTAGCATCCAATCTTTCCAGACCGCAAGGTGTTTTTGAATGAATGTTACGTAAAAACTTTGAGTGGGAATTGCGATTTTACAGTGTTTTGTCGATGCTTTTGCTTCAACTCGAGGTTGTACTTTATACTACGTTTCATTTGTTGCAAAAATCAGTGTTTTGCTAGAATAAAAATCACTTAAAATTAGAAATCCATACAAAATTTATCTGTAGGTACTCGAATGAGTTTCGCGAAGCAATGCATGACCAGAGATTCCGTTTTGAATGAAAATTTGGCAGCAAACATATAAAATTCGGTTAAATAACATCGTCAGCAGTTCCGAGAGAATACCTTGTAGCGAACGCTTAGTCTGCTGGTTCATTTGCGCAAAACTTGGCCCTCTTTCTTAAATAATCAATCGATGAATGCTGTCGTTTGTTATGATGCCACAAACTCAGCTATAAAAACGTGAAGTTCGCTCTGGGGCAAACTTATCACAAGGAGCATAAAATGACATATCTCATGTAACTTGCGAGTCCCGTCGTGTAGTGGTGAAGTCTTACGCTGTCGTAAAAAATATGGCCTTATTTTGGAAAACCGCGTCGTTTACAATTACGTCGAAGTCCCTGGGATTTAAAGATTCCATGAAATGTAAAGACTATTAAATTGTTTTCGAGGAAACATTGTGTTTCATCGACGAAGTACCCGTTCGGGAATTCGAAAAGGCTTACGTTGAAGCTAAGATATTTCTCTTGTGTTCAGCATGATCGGCACTTGCATAGCGTTGAAATATTTCCAAATTAAAGATATTTCAGGAAAGGGTTTTCAGTTCCGTTGACTGTGAATCGCAGAACAGTTTTCTAAGGTGGAAAATTTTTAAACGTGAGGGTTGTTAGCGCGTGTCGCCTGGATGCGAAGATAAAACCTTCAGTGAGCCTCAAAGTTTTTGAACGTATTTGTCTGTTACACTTTTTTTTCAGGAATTTATCACAAAATGCTCAAAGACGGAACTGCAAACAGCAACAAGAACATCACCGATGTGCTTGCAAAAACATTGAACGGTTCGTGACTTTTGCATTTATCGGTTGCCAAGATTTCTGCGTTTAGTTTGTTGCTGTGTTGTTGTCAGCATTTCGCTCCTTCTCATGTCGTTCTTGTTTTACTGTTTCGTATGCACGAATGTTACAGCAATGGCGTCATGATGAGTGATCCTTCACGTTGGTATCGTGAGAGCTGGCTCTATATCGTCCACTGCAGATAGGGTGTCACTGAATGTTTCGAAATCCGGTTTCGTTCCCATGAACACAATACAAGCGACAGGATCGCCCTTTCTCGGTTCAAGTTAGTCTCAGCACTAACGTTTGCTGTGTTGAGTTGGAGGATATTTTTAATTTGAAGGTTTTCGTGAATGCTTCCGCGGGCCATTGTAAACGCTGTGGCGGGCCACTATTTGCCCGTCCCTGGGATAGGTCACAGGAACAACAGCTCTAGAATGTCCCATAATAATACGTCACTGAGCTAAGCGAACTCGCCCAGGCGCTAACTCTACATCAGTGTACCACCAAGCCGGGTTAGCGGTTTAATGCCACCTGGTTCCTGGCCAACAACTGGGTCGCCTTTCCATGTGTGTAGCCGCTACAGAACCTGTAACGCTGGCATTTGCCACGGCATGCTGGTCATATTGCCAACCTGTCGCAGACAAGGTGACTTTCTTTGAAAGCGACTCGACTTTCTGGGATTGAACATTTCACTGCTATGCTCTTTGTCCCGAATGTTAGATCGTGTACCGCGAACGCTTGGTGAAAACCCAAGCTCTGCTGCTGGTGCTTGTAATAATACTTTTTCCATCATCACCCATGATTATGAACTTGTTGAGGATCGAAACAGAAGCTTATTTGAAAATTAACAGACGCAATTCGCTCTTCAAAGCTTTCGTTTTACTCTTGACCGTCGAACGTTAGGTTTCGCGCATTCGTACGTTTTTTTTCCAAGTCGAGGGTCCATGCCTTTGTTTTGCCTTCTATCGCTCTTGAAGATCACTTCAAGAAATTTACACGTCTCCATCTGCTACAGAGCCTACTGCACTGTTTGCTGAGGTATTGTTTACAGAGAGCAAGTATCTTATTCTTCGTATTCTTGGCATTCTTGGTCCAAACGATCGGTGCATCGAGCTAGAGAGCCAATACAACAGTAATTTCTCCAGAATCATGTAAATAAAACAAAGTGTCTGTGTTCACCCACTGTGAACATTATTCAGACAACAACTAGTGTGGAGCGAGACTTTTGGGACTGGAACAATACCTCTCAAATATATTTAGACTCTCCACTGTATAGACATTGACCGGGAATAGAACAGTATCATTGCCACAGATGCTGCCAAACCATCTTTTGCACCTATGAACAGCAGCGGATTGTGCTAAAACGACGCGGTTATTTATCAGATAAAAGACGTAACTTCCTTTGTTCCAACTTTGCACGGAAATATCATTCAAAAAAAGTACGGCGTCCTTCAGAAGGTGGCGTGTTAACTTCGTGATTGCGTTGCTAATATACAATTAATGAAAGTTGTAAAATAAGACAGTCAAAAAGTTGTCGCTATCCAATCGCGGCATTCCAATACTAACGAATTTTTCTATGTTACGTTCTTCGTCACAAACAGTCAATTGCCAGCAGAACTCCTTCCACGAACAATAACTATTTAATTCACAATATTTCGCACGTTATCACTTTTGCCCTTGTTTCATTTGCCGCGAAATCTGACACGTGAGCATGGGCGTTCGCAAGAGTGTTTCCAGGGAAGGCAGTGCCTTATTAGCAGTAGTAGCAATTGTTACGGGCCCCGCAGTGGTTTGTATGAAATTTGTTGATGCATGCAAGGGTGGACATTAGAATTAAGGTGCCCGAGGAAAACTCTCAAAAAGGGGCCCTATATTTTACACAAGCTATACAGAAAATTTATTCCCCTAAAACCAAGATAAGTCTTTCATTTTGTCTGCGAATTTGCTTCTGCGTGAAAGTACAGTTTACATAGTAACTTGTTTGAAGTCGTTAGTTGTTCTTTGTGTACTCTACACATTCAAATTAATGAGGAGCCCCTTTTGGCTCATTTGCACAAAATTTCTGCCTTATTTTCACAAACATGTGATTTGCTTCAGAACTTACTATATATGGCTCTAGAGTGATTAATAAACTATTTAACAAAACAATAATAAACTGTTGGACAGCGACCGCCTCGTTAGCCTCCCCTGATATCCGCCCCCGATATCTTATACAAATTTGGGAAATAATTTGCACACTTATTTATCGCTCATATTAACCAACTGCCGTGGAGAACGGTCATTTTCTAAACTTAAGATGGTAGAATGAACAAAGAAGCACCATTAGACTAAACAAGCTGAACGATCTGATTCTAAAGAGCATAGATCATGAACTTCTATGTGCAATAAACACTGACATTATCATAAACAAATTCGCTATGGCAAAATCTTGATAATGCAATCTTAAGCAGTGGGTTTGCTGCCTTTGACAGTCGACTTCGATACATACTGAGACTACACTGTCTGTAGATATAGCAGTGATAAAATATTTTGATGAGTCTGGAAGCATTAATTATTGTCTCTGTACTGTGATTGTGAGTTATACAGTAATGTATTCCTTATTGGTAAAAAGGTACGTATACTCGTATACGTCTTTGCTAAAAAATATATGTAGCGTCTTTGGTAAAAAAGATATTTCCTACCATAGTGTCCACCATTTGCTATTTAGGACAAGGGTTTTCGGAATTCAATATGCCTAATGGTGCTCACATATATGCCCGCAAAATTTGATTTAACGTTTGTTCACTTGTTAAAGTGTGTTATTAACTTGGGCCAGGTCCTGCGCTGCCTTAATCCGGCTCTGAGGGGAGGTTATGGGTCACGCACGGAGTGATTGAAGTTGTATTCCGTTGAATTTTTTGCAAGTTGCATTTTTTGGCAGGAAAGATACATTGTTACTCAGGCGATTGCTTCGAGCTGGGGCGCCGGAACAATGCACGAGCAGAGGGCATGAGAAAAATTGAGGGCGTCACCAAAAATCACTTCCATTTTTTGCTTAATCACATTAATGAACAATTGCATTGCCTGTTTGCACTTGATCTTCGTTTTTATAGATGATACAGTTCAATTAACCCTCAGGCCTTTATTTCTCAAACTGCTGGAAGTTGTCAGACACCAACATTGTCCATTCTATGGCATTGCCGAGAAAAAGTACGTATGTAATGCATCAGTGCATGTGTATAACAACTTTAAGCAGTGGGCACTGGGTAGTATAGTAATGTGAACACTAAATTCGACCACAGGGTCACTGTCAAAAACGTGGTTTTTGATTCCGTTAACAACGTAGATATCCGCAAAAAAACACTCACCCAAATATAAACATCTGGACAATTTTAGTGCTGTGGGGTTTTTTGGCATGTCATCTGAATGATTCAGCGTTCTCTGTGCCCACCACACCAGTCAGTGATTGCGACAGTGGCATCCAATAAATACCGGTGTAGCGTTTCATGGCTCATGAAGCTAGAAACGCCAAAATCTAATTAACAGTAAACCATCATACTTTTTTCTGTCAAACATGTTACCTCTGGAATAGAACACTGTTAATTTCTGTAGTTTACTACCACCAGTAGCGGGTGCCGACGTCCCGTAAGATTTAACGTCGTAAGTCGTGGCAGTGCAACTTGAAATGAAGGCCAAACGTAGAAAGTGGCGGATTTCGACAAATGTTTTTCTTTGTGTCGGTGCATGGACATCATGAAGAGAAGGCTAAGGAAGTCTGGATCATTTTTTCGTAACCATGAACACTGACATGCAGTAACTGTAAACCACTTTATACATATTGGCAATGACTGGTGTTACTGCATGCATATACAATTATGAGTTAAATGTTAATTGTTAAGCCGGTGTGATTTGTTGAATTGCGTGACACACTGAGGCTTGATGGAAACCAGCATAGAATTGTTAATGGTCTTGTTTAAAAATGGACACTTCTGCATTCTCTGTATTTTTTTGCACTCTCTGTGAAAGGTCAGGGGCAATGCCCACGTGTTCTGGCACTCCCTGGCCTTGAGCTTCCCCAGAAAAGACGAATGCCGTATTATCCACATCGCGGGCGACCACGCACACGAGATGCGTATTTTGTAAATAACCTCCTCTCCCACAAAGACTTTTCCGATCGTCTATAATTTTTGTTTTTGTTGAGATGTGAACCAGTTCGTCTGTGTCAGAATCCGCGTCTGTTTCAGATGCAAGTCAAAGAGCGGATGAGTTATTCAAAACCGTCCTTGAGTGCAAAGACCGAGCTGATTCAATTCGCAACACACTAAACGTACTGCAAAGGTTCAAGGTATGGTTCATTTTCGCGTTGTCTCCGTTTTCTATACAGCTACGGGCACACGATAGTACTGGGGTTTAGAAAATGGGTGTGTATGTTAACTGGAAATTTAGAAGGGGTCTCGTTAAGACTGCGTGAAACCGGTAGCAGGTGTTTTGGATACTAGTGGTATCTTTTATTCCCAACTTGATAGCTTTGTTTCTCTGCACGAAGCGAAAAATGTTTTTCATTGCGGCAATTTTTCGAAATGGACTGTGGTCGGATTGTTTTTGCCTTATGTTAGTGTAATTTTAGGTTTCGATATAAGCGTTTCGTTTCAATGTTTATGCATTCACAGTTTCTTTTTCATCTCCCGCTGAGCATAGAACGCAACATTCAGAAGGGCGATTACGGCGTGGTGATAAACGACTACGAGAAAGCGAAGTCTCTCTTTTCTGACACCGACGTCAACGTCTTCAAAAAAGGTAACCCTGCAATGTTCAAATTATGTCGCACGACAGTCGATTGACTCTTGTGTTTGAAAATTTCGAAATCCGGGCCTTCTGTCAAAAAATACGTTAAAATCGCGCCGCGACATTGGTGGTGGCGTTGTCTCCCTCGTCTCCACCGTTGTATGTCGCTCCTGAGCAAGATAAAAAGCAACGTTGTCGCGCAGGTCAACCAAGGCCTGGTTCAACCGGAGACAAAGCGCGGCCAACCGTTGCTTCCAGAGATTTGGTTTGCGTCACGAAACGGCGTAACTTGTGGTTTGTGGTTAGCATTTTTGGAGTACTGCATCGTTTGACAGTGAAGTGGTATTTCTCGAACCAGGGAAAATCCGGGCCATTGTTGTTTTGCGCGATACGATCAGTAATTAGAAGATTTTCTCCGAAGCCTGGATTTGTAAATGGGAAGGAGTGTGCGTGTAGCTGTTGGGGTGCGTGTGACGAACAGCGAGGCGGCTCGTTGTTCATGTCAACAAGACCGGGCGAGCGTTGGAATGTCTTGTCGTGTGAATGTCACTGCTTATCGTCGTGATCAGTTTACGAAGAAGTCGAGAAGCGGATTGCGGATTTTCGGGTCCAGCTGCAGAACGAGTTGCAAGAGCTTCCGTCGCCCCTCTCCCGACAGAAGAAGCTGATACGATACCTCATCGGTCTCGGCGACGCTGGCGATCCTGCATGGCAATGTCTCGAACACCAGCACGACTGGATACAGGAGTGCATGCTGAAATGCAAAGACAAATTTTTAGAGCATGGTAAACGTTTGTTTGGACCTTTCGAACCAATGTCAAGTGTGTAGTGCAGAAATAGGGAACCAATTTATTATCACGGGCCGCATGTATTGGGGAATTTCCCTGTTGGGATATTAATAAGCCGCAAAACTTAATTATCTTTATCGTCCTAACGAAAATAAGAAGAGGAAACTATGTCAAGCAGCGAGAGATATTTCGCTTTGCTTACTGTACACGTGTCTGCTTGTCATGGAGCTTCGTTTGGACGCGATATTGTATACTAACCTTGGTAACGAAAATTCTGATGCGGGTCATATAATCTTCATGCGGGCCGCAGCGTCCCTACTCCCCTGGCTTAGTGTCTGAACTTCAGTCGCCGGTCGTTCACGGTGGGTTTGTTTTTTTTGATCGGGTGTTTCCTCCTGTAAGAAGTGAAGGTTTGCATGAAGGCAACCGTTTTTGGCCGCATGCTTTGAAAATTCATTAAATTCGCCTTGAAATTTCTTGATTGCGAGAATACCGCTAAAGGAGAAAAGTCACTCTGATGCGTCAGTAACACTTGGAACAAGTTGTACCGTTCAAATATATTGTTTTGCTGCGCAGCGTCGAAATGCTCGGAGCGCGACGATGAGGCTGGGAACGTTGCTGCGCGAGAAAAGTACTTGCAGGTTAGATACTGTTCGAATCGACTTAGTGTGCTCGGCGTGAGTAAATCGGAACAAAGAGTTCCTGTGCTGTTAGGTTGTTCCAGTTGGTTTCTGAAATTGCGATACCTCCAGAGATGGCTGCTGTTGGACGTTGCTTTGATTTATTCAATACTTTGCGGTTTCTTTTATATGGACTGTTACTACGATTTCGCGGTCTTCTTGATCACACTTTAAGCTTTTCAATTTTTGATCGAAGTTCGAAAGCAATTTATTTTCTTTGTAAATCTACAGTGTTACCGTCTGACCACTGGTCTGTTGCAGTGAAAACAAGACTTACGCATTCTGGTGCATAAGATCATATAGTGGTGTTTCCGCACGAAATATAGCGATATCGTCTTTTACAGATGTCATCTTTTGCAAACGCATTCTTGGTGTTTGTCTAGGCGAGACTTTCAATTCATTGATTTGTTTGCAACAGGAGCTGGCTGAGATCGCGGTCGGCCAGATACCCGAGCACTGGCATCTGTGGCAACAGTATTCAACCGGCGTCATTCTGAGCGAGACCGGAGAAAAAACTGCCGATGTCGAAAAGCTTAAAGAAACTGCGGCAAAGCACACAAAGCAAATGAAGGTCAGTTCTGCACGTCGAGTGGCGACTCTTGCTTTCATTTCGCGTGGGATTTGTCCTTTGCGTTTTTCTCAAGGTACTTGATAATGCGCGAATGTGCTTATTTTCATTTTAAGTAACTTCGGTGAGGTAATGTGTTGAATTGAATAAACTTCGTCGCTCGACGAGCGTCCCAAGTGCTTCGTTACAAACTGGATGTTTGCGAACAACGTGTTTATTCATCAGAATGGTTTGTTCAAGAGAAAATTTTACCGTGATTCGTGCTGTGCTTTTACTGCTAATCTTTGCCAGCCCGACACTGGTTCAGGCTCCGGTTCTGGGGAGCGGGCCCACGGCTGGTTGAATGTGCACGCTCACTGGATAAATTGACGGTTTGTTACTTGCCCAGCCGCCACCTTGAATTTACGATCGAACGATCGCTTATGACGGGTTTCCTCGACAATGATTTACTATTTTTGGGCTGTGGATGCACGAAGTTAGATCGTTGGAACGATGAATTCATCTACAGTAGCATAGAGGGCTTATAAAGCGCTTATGTGTGCGCCCAAGAAGTTCTTCACAGTAAATCTTGAATGCTTTTCGAGTTCACTCGAAAGCATCATACGAAGTTTTGAATGAAAGCACCTACACGCTGCATATTCGCTGAACGTCTTACCCGTATGCTGTGCCGGGGTACTTGGGCGGCATTGCTGTTGTCTCGAGCTTGTATTCACTGCGTTAATTACAGTAATTAAGTTGCATCAGAATGATTTGTGCTTCCATCGTTTAACGACCAGGCATGTTAAAATCGAATTAATTCATCACAAACTTAATTTGTATGGCTGTCTGTCTAAGAATTGGGCTGGTGAATCGCCTTAGCTATGAACGGCGTAAATGAAAGGGGGCATTGTTTTGCTTCTGCGTGCCTCGAAAGGAAATGAAGAAACCGACATTTCCGCTTACTGGCGCTTGCAATTCATATATATTGTTCATTGTCACGTTTGGGACGTTTGTATTTCACGTAAATGCAAAAGTCAGCGACTGTCATCGGGTAGCCGGTATTATTCCAATGAAAGATGCTGCAAATAATACTTACATGAAGGCGTGTTCGAACATTTGTGTCGATCGTGACCACCCGTTTGTTTTATGTTTTGCTTGTTTGTTTACGTTTTGCTTGTTTGTTAGCAACTCATTAACACAAAAGGAAAATGTAAGAAGTCCTGCCAGCTGTAGTTTTTCCCTCGGTGTTATTAACTTGTCATTTTATTCTTCTGCACAGAGTTTGCTGCGAGACACAGTAATGTTGCTGGTCAATCTTCTTCGCGCCACGCTGCTCCCTTCAACCTTGCACGTTGACGACACGGATCAGGAACGAGTCAGCGAAAGACAGTCTTACGGCGTGTGGCCTGCCAATTACCCGCTGCCTGCTACGTTGCTCGCCGATGCAGTCAGATCTGTAAGGTGCGCATCTGTCATCATTTCAAATTGGTGTGAATAACTTTTCGTGAGGTGTATTTTTTCTACGACAAAATTATTGCATTTTCCTATGACATAAGCCTGGTTGTGAATATATTTTTTCAAGTAGTGGGCCAATGATGTGATGTTCTTTTTCTCGTTGCGATTTTTTTTAGTTTCGCCAGTTCCTACAGGTATCCCACGGGGTATTGAAAGTATTGAGTTTCAAAATTGGTTTTCAAGACCTTGAAAAAGTATTGAATTTGGACAAAATGTATATTTGGTATTAATAGAGTGTAGAAATTCTAAATGGAAACGATATCTTAAGTATCTGAGCAGAAGTTTACTGAAGGCAAAGCGCTTACGCAGTGTTATGTAATGGTATTGAATTTGAAAATGATTTTTAAAAATGTGTGGGAACTCTGTTCCTAAGTAATGCATTAATTGTTTTTTTACTGATGCAGAAAAGGTCCATTTATTTGAGCAAATCGTTGTAGCAGCTGCTTAGTGGTCGCTGATCAAACAGCAGGTAGTAGGTCAAATATACGACCAAATGAGGATTGCGCAGAAATAAACGCATGTTGATTATCTTCACTGCGTATCGCCAGATGTAAGCGCTTCTCTGCCGGTTAAACTTCGTCCGCTCTGTCCCTTCTAGTGTTGTCAGTACCAGTATTTCTTTGCTTACTAATATAAAACGCGGTACGACGTGTATTTCACAGGCAGGTTTTGAGTGATTTGTCTCTGCTTGGATTGCCGCACGGAACTCTGCAGACGCTCAAGGACGTCATCCACGACTTGAGAGCCCTCACTCTGAGCACGTTCCTACAGGAAGCCACCGAAGGTGCCTCTTCTAAATTCTTATCATACCCATCGATCGAAACAAACGTAACAAGCTTGTGCGAGCAGCAGTACGTGCGTTGGAGGTCGGGGCTCGTACGTCACGTGCCGAGAGAAAATCCCGAGTGTTTTATGTTTGTTTAAATATATACTTAGGTGAGGTATCCGGCTTCGTTTGTGATGTAATCCGGTGCGGTTTAAATGAGAAAGCGTCTTCCACACTTACGTAGCCTGGTGGTAAAACTCCCCTTAAGTTTTATGCTCCATGAGTCAGAAAAATTTTAGGGGAGTTGCTCTGTTGGGTTTTCTCCGTCACGCAGAGTTATCGAGATGTGCTTTTGTCGGAAGAAACCTGATGTTTCGATGATATTGCGTAATGTTGTTTTGTCTGAGTGTATTTTTTGCTTTTTTGTTGTTCATCAAATCTCGTTCGCTGTTTTAAATCCACGTTTTCCTAACCTTACCGCTGCATCCGGGTATTACCATGCTCAGCGACATTAATCTGTTGCAGTGTACAATCGGAAACACCTTGTAAAGCACATTTTCCTGCTGTAGTGTAAGGCAAGGGTCACCAACACGGTGCCCGCGGACACCATGTCGCCCGCAAGGACCACGTTGGTCGCCCGCGGGCCTGTTTTGAAAATAGCATTAAAATGACGAGTATCGTCATAGGCAAACATCATTAATGATAACATAAAGGTAAATTGAGCAAAATTTTCATTTTAGAAGTGTTTATCAAACTAGTAGCCCTTAGCGTTAATCGGTACACAAGAAGTAGCTCTCAGTTACATAAAGGTTGGTGACCCCTGATGTAAGGATTGCCGATCACTAATGAGCTGAATTGTCTACTTTTAGTTCATNCGCTCGNTTAGACATCTTTGATGCCATCATGTGGCGAGGCCAGTTGTCTGAAGGAGTCAACTCGTAAATGCGAAGCTTGTCTCTGGCAATGTAAAATCGACTGAAAAACCAACCTCTTCTATAAAATTTTCCAAATGCGCACCACAACAAGTCGCACGTTGCTGATCAGAAAAGTGTCCTGGTTTTTATTGGTCAAACAAAAATCGCCAGTTGCTAAAATGGTACAGCACTTTTTCGTAATGCAGTACACGGAAACACCAGTGTTTACTCAAATTCCACTAATCAATTGCCAAAGCTCCGCGTGGTTTTTAAATCCAGCCTTGAATCTTAACAGCCTATCATTAATAGCGAGACCTGTTCTCACGCTGATTTCCGNGACACCCCGCTTTCACACCGANCCATGACCGCCAAACTTGTTTCATTCTTATGATATCGCCAAAGAATCTTTCACCGTAATCACCAGCTCAGGCTATAGGAATAGTGCTGTGAATAATGCGTCGAGTCCTGAAGCGCTTTCTGTTGCTATACGTAAATATTTACGCCCGTCGTTGAACTGACTCTCGACAGAGGATGTGCAGCTGTCCGCCATGGCAACCCTTCGACGGCCACTGCGACCTACAGCAGGTCATTCCAGCCAGAGAGGGCAACTGTCAGCACGCATGTCAGAATCACGCGCTTAACACGACTATCTCGTGTACCTAAAAACGAACAACGGTTTTCAATTCGTTTCGGTTCTCAGCGGTAACCTTGCATGCAAACCAACAACTTGTAGGCCAAGCTCGTATTTTTGTTAACCTATCGTGCTTCAGGCCAGCTTACTTTCCAGGCCGAGTGAAAGCAAAACTATTGTGCTGGAATGTTTTCGAGCTCGCTTAACGGTAACGTAAAAACAGGCGTAGTGTCTCGCGCCACTTGTGCAGTTAAAATGCCACATTAATTGGACCGTGTTGGTGTCGTTCGCACCGGTGTTTGAACAAGATGTAGTTTGGACATTGGAAAAGCAGCAGAAAGGAACACCGATATTTTATCCAACCTGGAAACTAACTCCAAGCATTGCACCACACATGGAGCAAATTATGTGTCTGACAGCCCATAATTTAGCGTCCGATAACTTCTTCGTGGCATTTAGTCAAGTGCTGGAACCTCTGCTAACAAACACGCTTAACATAGCTGGTTGTTGTCCATAAACGTGTAGTTAACAGGACAGCACCATTGTCGACCAGGCCCATCTGTTGAAAGTGCCTGATCAGCCCTGTGTGGAGCATATGAGTGAATGTCGACATTGGGAATCCAGCGTACAACGTTTACACGCTTGTCAAATGGGAAGTTTTCATTTTTTTTCTCAATAGAAAATTATAACGTATTTTATTATCTTACTTCAAAATATAAATTTACCGGTGTGACTTTGTGTCTCTCCACTTCTGAGCACCTGGTGATCATCTCTGCTCAGCGGGCTCTCTTCTGGCAGTCGTCTGCCATTTTCTAAATTTATTATAACGTTGCAAAGGTGTGAGAGGACTGAAAGCGAAGGAAGACTGGGAAGTAAACAATAAAGGCGTCACTCAGTTGGTGAGTTCTTTTCATGCAGCATGGATTTTGCTTGATGTTGACGCGCCGCATTGCTTGGCTCTTTCCCAGAACTGCAATGCTGCCTTCTGAGCAGTTGCTTCGTTTCAATTTCTGTCTTGGTGATAATGAACCGGGTAAACCTTTTCCTTCCAGCCTACTCAGTTCAACACTTTGGTGCAAGAGCTGGTTGTTGTCTCACGTGACCTGCTGCATTCCCTCCCTGGCGAGGAGGAGGTTTTTGCTCGAGTGGCTGTTCAAGAGAGCATATCCGGCCTCTTGACGAACCTCTTCGTGGTAGGTCCATCTGTGATTGTTGACTGTGCTTATTTTCGGCTCGTGATGCATTCCAGATTTGCGGACGCGCCCCGCGCAGCTGCTTCACTTCTACGCGTTTGTTTTTTTCTGCGCGGCGTCCGCGATTAACGCCCGAAGTTCGCTCCGATTAACGCGTTTCTCTGCCTCCGGCATCCTCATCCCATTATGTGCGCGCATTCCGTTTCTTGGAAGAAATTTTTAAGTCGTCAGCAGTCTCCAACGAATTTATCCTGTAAGTGTTAGCCACCGCACGATCCATACACTTCAGGTTTTAAGGCAAAGTTTTGGTAACTTGTTTGTTTCGTTCTTGAGCGATTCGGTGGTGACTCCTGATGGCGCTAGACGTCCAATTTCCGTTCTTTTTAATTGGCTCTTGACTTTGCCTCAAAACCTGAAGTGTATGGATCGTGCGATGGTGCCTGGTTGCATCAGTTATGTTGCGATGTGAATAAATAAAATTTTTATTTCTTAGTCCTTCACCAACTGCATTGAAAGAGCTTCCTTTATAGAAGATGTTGAAGCTGAATCGGTGAAGGGGACTCCCCCGATGGTACTTTATTTCTTATTCCATTCCTTTTATTGTGATAAATTTGCATCGCATCAGGTTTGTACCTCATGTTTTCAAAGCTTGTAGACTCTCCCTGCCGTGTTTTATCTCATGGCAACGAACACAGCCCACCCTGCACCTCGTATGCGTTTGTAGCAGAACGTGTCTCAAGTGTAAAGGCCGAGTCTCTGGCTTGCTTCGTGTTCACCGACTTGCTTGAAATGCGGAAAATTTTTTTCATGACAATTGGCGGCAGGCGAAACATGGATGTTGGCTCGTGCCATGTTAATTGGCGCAAATTGAAGCAGGTGAAAAGCATACATGTGAGAAAACAGGGACAGAAGAAAAACGATTAAACAACAAATGCATAAACAGCAAAATTCATAAATACCTGCGAAATGATTTGATGTACTCTAGCAGCAGGGAATTCCACAGTAGGAGTTTTGCAAAAGAATAAATTGTGCGCCAGCGAACGTTTCGAAGGTGGATGCTAAAAGTAAGTGTTACGGTGTAAAGAGTAGTGAGATGTTTCTCTGAACATCGGTTGTGTAAAAGGGTGAAGAGCAGGTGAAGTAAATATGGTTTTGTGGGAAGACAAGAACATATGAAGTCCTCGTGTGGATCTAAGATCAGAGAGGATTTCAGTGTTGGGGGATGCGAGTAAACATCCAAGAATTTGTGCTGCAGCTTTTGAGTATGTGCGGTCCAGAAGCAAGCTATCCGAAGTAGAGCAGTTAGCGAATATTATGCCGTCGTAGTAAAAATTTGGAGGATGCAAGAGGTGTTGAGTGTTGAGAAGAACCTTTCGAGAACAAGATGTACAAGTTGCTTTTGTGCCGTTAAAAGCCTTCGTGTAGACTTTTGTTGAATGGAGAGTATATGTTTAGGCCAATGAAATATAAGACCTAAGTGCTTGTACGAATCAACTTTACTGAAGTCAAAGTTGTTGAATGTGAGAACTGTGCGAGAAACTTGGGATTTGGAAATTGGTGTTGGTCGTTGCTGGGTTCAATTTAACTTTCGATATGTTATGCCAGTCGGATAAAGTGCACAAATCCTTTGTTCAGTTCAGTTTATTTCTGCATCCCGACCAAGCACAGAATGCTTCATCAGGAATACAGGGACAGGAAGCGACGACCGTAGCTGTCATTTAAGTCACTGC
>JGI24158J21664_10002266_pt1 | contig 23100 bp, 12 predicted proteins | sample Ectturendosymbi3_FD_21664 | JGI IMG/M metagenome (IMG submission 21664)
TTCATTGCTGAACATTCGTGGTTTTTTGAAAGCCGGTCCGCGAAAAAATTTCAGTTTCAAACCGGTCCGCAGTGCAAAAAAGGTTGCCGACCCCTGACCTAAGGGGATTAGAAAAAAGTGACGAATAAGGCAAAGTGACGAATTATTATGCAAACAGGTGAAAACACTATCAAAGAAGCTTGTATAGGCCTATTTTATCACAGTAGGCTACTGTAACTCATATACATAGTCACTAGTGTTCTTATTTGAAGTAAAATACAAGTTTATCTAATCTATGACGTTATGATTGAATACAACAATTTAATTCCTCTATTTCTTGGGCTCCTCCATTTAACCTATCATCTTTTAAATCTTGAGCAAACAGCAAAGACTTCCCACGTTCTCACAATGGAGAGTCGGGTCGCGCTTTGCACCTCGCGTATAAATTCGATAAACAAATTGCGAGGTGCAACATTTCTCAGGTAAAGATGCTCAATTTGTTTGAATTCCCACACATACTAGCTACTTAGACATCAAAAGTGAAACTGCAAATAATGTATTAGCCAAACAAAACGCTTCTAAGGAATAGAAAAAGGTGACGAATTGAACAAATTGACGAATTAGACAAACACAAATGGCAGGTATTCTGCCGGGACCGACAAAAAAGTAACAAATTAGGCGAATTCACAAGTTAAACGAGTTCTACTGCGTTGCTTGTAAAAGACGGAGCTCCGTCGGGGCGGATCTTGTTAGCGAATCTTTGATGACGTAACCGGAGTGGAAAAAAGTTGAGTGGCAAAAGGAAAAAAAGGAACAAATGCAAAGGAAAAATGTTTTCTCATTGCAACTGAATATGCGCTTCACGCAAACATGTGATGTATGGAAGTTTGCGATGTTCAAAAATTTTATACTTTCACAACTGTTTAAACCTTTTTTGTACCCGAACCGTTGTGAAACTCAGATAAGGAAAAATTATTAAACTTCAGAATAGACTTCTTTTACCGTAGTTTAATATGATCTTTTGCAATAACTTTATTTTTACTACCGTCTACTTCTCATTGCTCAACGCAAAATATCGGTTTTAGCGACACCGGTTACGTCATCAAACCTCCGCAACCAAGCTCCGCTATTTACGGAGCTCCGCCTTTTACAGGGTACCTGAAAAAATGCTGCATCACCGTAGATTCACTGGGGATATTTTATGTAAAATAGGGATTTTTGGTACTTTTTTGGGATTTGTGGAGTTGCATTTGTGAGAGCCTCTTCCAGACTGGCCTTTGCATAACACAGATGTTGGATGGTGGGCATTGGGTTACTGGGAAAGCAAATGCATGAACAAATGAAGAGTTAGCCCAGCGTGAAATAGGTTAGTTTTCCCCTACTGATGAAGTGTTGTTGTGACAGTAGCCTAATTCTGCTCACTCACTCTCAGTGAGAGGAACTGCAGATTCAGGCATTCGGTTCTTGATGTTAGTTTTGTGCGAAACTACCATCATCATGTTAGTCAATGATTATTGATTATGGTGCAAAGCTTCCACCTGGTTATAATACTGGTACCCTGGAAAGATGCAAACGTTCTGATAACGTTTCTATTCTGTGAGGATAACACTAAACGGAGGGCCGGCGGGCCGGGCGGACTGGAGGGCCGTGTTGCCGAATGAAAAACATAAATTTTCCGCGGGTTTGCGAGCTGCACACAAGCCGGGCCGGCAGACTGCACTACAGGACGGGCCAGTGGGTTGCACATTATTAAGGCGGGCCGGCAAGCTGCACATTAAGCTGTACAGCGGAAAAGGGAAGGCCGGAGAGCTGCCCTTTTCTGCAGCCTGTCCCGCCCTTTTCTGCAGCCCGTCGGCCCGCCCTTCTATCTTCTGTGCAGCCCGCCGAAAGTTCACATTTTTCATTTGGAAACACGGCTCTCCAGCCCGCCGGCCCTCCAATTAGTGTGATCCTTCTGTGAGTTTGCTCTGTTTGTTGGCTGAGTCATATGGAACAACAAACCATTTCCATTACATTTCGGTCAGTTTAGCTGAGACATTTTGGTAACTAAAACATTTTGATCGTTTATCTCACAGTTGTATTAAAACTTGCCACAAAAGTGTTTTTCGCCTATATTTTCAAACATTCTGACTGAAATGATGTAATTTTTTTCAGTCATTTCCAAAACATTTCGGTCTATGACCGAAAAATGACGATAAAAAACAACTTAGTGCATTCACTTGTTTGAAAGTTGGGGTGCTAAAAATCATTCGCAAACCAGTTAGTTGAATATGATCGGGATGTCGTAATCACTATATAGCAATATTATTATTTTCACTGCAATTTGTTGAGAGTAAGCCTCTAAGATCTATCAATTTGTCTGCTTGGAATGTAGGCGCAGAATCAAGAATGCAGCTTATTGACTGTTTTTTTGGTCAACCAGTCCTGTTTATCACTGTTTGAAAAGTGTTGAAAAACAACAGTGCATAACAGCAAAACGAAGGTAACAATGAAGGCAGTAAGAAAAACAATGAGTAACAAAGCTGTAGGTGAAGACGGCCATGCATGTGAAAAGTAACAAAAAAAACAATGCGAGTGGCAAACCCAAAAAACATAAGAAAAAAGTAAATACAATATATTACCAAAACGCAAATGTTGAATCAACACAACATACATCAATATAACACAGATCCATCTTCTTCCTTTGAGCTAGTTGTTCAAACCACTGCTTGGCCGCACTAGATCTTGGGGCAAGTGTTGAGCAGCCATTCGGTTGTCTCATCATCCAGAACCATCAGGCCATGCAGTCCATGGGGATGTCGATGGATTGGACATTGGAGGACAAAATGGTCGACAATTTGTTCTTCTGCGCCACACTCACAGGCCGCAGAAGAGGCCATACCCCATTTATACAAGCAGGAATCGGAAACGTTCAACACTGGTGTGGAGGCGGTTAAGCCGGACCCAGGCTTTTCATTCCAGGGAGGTGGGTGCCGGTGTCAGGGATGAAAATGCAGAGGCTGGTGGGATTGTCTGCCCACTCCGCATTTCATTGGCGATCCGCCCACTGTGCCGCACGTATGTTGTTGTCAGATGAACAGATGAGATGTTGTGTGGCAGGTACAAATGGGTGTCTCTGTTTGAGGCGCCATGCATTTGCACTCAATGGACGGGTGAGTGCTGAGTTGAGCAGATGTCTTGGCTTAATTGCACAACGCGCTAGAGACAGTGTGGCTCCATTGCGACGAAGCTCAGTAGGTTGGATGCCTGTGAGGATTGGAAGGTTTTCTGCTGGTGTATGACGTAGGCATCCAGTCACAATTCGCAAAACGTCAATGAGGCGGGTATGCGCACTGCGGCACCAGACAGGCACGCAATACTCTGCGGTTGAATAGACCAGGGCTAGGGTGGTTATTCGCAGAGTTGTTGTTCCAGCACCCCAGCCAGAGCCAGCAAGCCACCTCAGGAGCGTGACGCGTGATGTCAGCTTCTTGCGAAGTGACTCAAGGTGTCAGCCATACATGAGCGACCTGTCCAACATTACTCCGAGGTATTTGGACTCAGAGCAGAAGGGTAGGGTTTTGTTGTTGTATTTGGCTTTAAGCTCCCGTTTAGCTTCCTTGTGGCCAAGATAGAAGGCTGCCGATACTGTTTTTGTAAGGGGGGTGGACAAGCAATGGGCGAAGAGTTGAGGTATGTATAGATCAGCGGTTCCCAACCTGGGGTACATGNACCCCCAAGGATACATTTGCCTATCTGAAGGGGTACATTTAAAGTTAGCAAAAGGAGATAAAAATATATTTACATATTATTTATTTCCAAATATTTATACATATGTCAGTTGATATTATTTTCAAAAGTCATTGTATGCTTATTGTTGAATATATCTATGAATAACAATAACCATGATGAAATATTTTGTCATAAGAAATTTTAGGGGTACATGTTCATCTGTCGAAATGCTGAAGGGGTACATGCTTATCTGTTAAAATACTGTAGGGATACATGGTAAGAGAAAGGTTGGGAACCCCTGGTATAGATGAAGAGGTGCAGCATGGACATAGATGAAGGAAATAAAGAACAATAGGGGATACAAGGCAGAGAGTGATGCATTAAAACACAACATTTCATTGCGGAAGCAAGTAGCCTGGACAAAAACCATTGTTTATCCACAGAAATCGTGAAGAAGTAACACAATTACCCACAGACCATCGTGGGATGTTCACCACCAATGAATGTATATCCCACCAGACGTAGTCGTAGGTGTCACTAAATGAGGTTGAANAGACAAAGGTATAGACAGATTACAGTAAGTTCACCAGCAAACATTAATCCAATACGTGTTGGGTACATGAAAAACAAAATAAGTTTAAATAATGAGCAGAGTATTTGTTCTAGAAAAGATAATATTTGTCATGACTTATGAAATTTTTCTACCTATTGCAGAAATATGATTGACATCATGTCATTGACGCCATCATGTCATTGACACTGTTATGCCATTGACACATCATGTCATTGACACATGTCATTGGCATCATGTCATTGACACAAATGGCTGCTCAACACCTGCCCTGAAATCTAGCACAGCCAAGCAGTGGATCAAAGAAGAACTTGCTCAAATGAAAGAAGAAGATTGACATCGTAATTCAGCTTTACATGATTGTGGACCTCGGAATTGAAATGAAGTCAATGTGTGTGAGATCCTGGAGGTGAACTTTGCTTCGTTTGCCTNGAAAACCTCGTATTGCAGCAAGGGTGCTCAACAAAAGAACAAATCTGAGGTTTGTTCTAATGTAAGTTATGACAGCTGCATATGGCTTCCTGCATTTTTCAGCTTTTTTTAAGCTGACGGCACCACCCCACCACTTGTTATAAAGACCAGGGGATTGAATGAAGAATTCTCAATCACTCCTTGGTTGTATTTATCCTTCTCTTTTTCATGTTGTTGGTAGATCTCTGCTAGGGACTTCCCAGAACAAGACTGAGGTAGGATGTGTGATCCTTATGTCAAAGAATGTCTTCTCACATTTATTCCCCTGTCCTCTCGCAGAAATATCCAACCTTGCATTGTTAGCTGTATTGACTTAAAATCATTTTCGTTGATTGGCAGAAGTGTGGTTTCGATCTGAACGTCTCTACATACCTCCCTCATTTTCTGTGCCTCAGAGTCTCTCACTGAATTGTGCCTCATTGAGGTGTAACCACCCAGTTTACATATAAGGCTGTGATCCACAGAGTTTGTTTCTCCGCAGGCACAGTGGTTGGGTATGCCTTTCACCTTCCATCCATATCTCATACAGACGGCATCCATGAATTCTTGTTTGTTTAGTGCATATCCAATCGCTTCAATTGGCAAGGATGATAGCTAAGAAGATGCCCCAACAGCCAAGAAGGCTGACATCCAAGAAGGTGCCCCAGCCTATTGACCCTATATTGACAGTGATGTGCAAATTGGCCTGCAAATCATTTCTAACACATAAGCCGAAAATGGTGATTTCCTGAATATTTTCTTTTACATGATAAAAATACCTCATTGATCTAAAATGTAAGGGTATTAAAAGCTTTGAAAAATATGTTGTTATGCTATACAGTAATAAAAATGCTCCTTTAATGCTGAAAAAGACATTGGCGCTAACAGCTGCAACAGGAATCGGAATGGCCCATGGCCACACTAACACTATAACAGAAATAAAGAATCATCGTACATAAGATTTGTAGCATCATGCTACAAAGCATGAGTTCAATGAGTTGGTATTTACTTGGTACAAGAAGTGTAAGGTAATGACACAAGTTTGCCACCATGAAAACAAAATGAATCAATGTGTATTGTTCAAAGGTGTCATGTTTACTTTCTTGTGTTTAACTAGAACAGTAGAAACAGCAAGTTGTTTTTTGTTTTGTCACTTTTTAGTATTTGGAAGTTTAGAGATGTATGTGAGATGATACTCACTTGTTTGTAGTTGTGCTGCGTGAGCATGGGTGGTAGAGGTCAATTCAGAATCTGTGGTGACAATGGATGGGGCAGTTTGGGTGGTTATATGAATGCAAAAATCCAAAAACTTGATCAGCAATTTGAAGCCAAGAAAAATGGACAACAGATTTCATCACTGTTTGATAAAGTCTCCATATACGTGACTGGTTATACAATTCCATCATCAGATGATTTGAAAAAATTGATGGTTGAACATGGTGGGAAATTTCATCTATATTATTCAATGTAAGTACTGCAAACATCTTTGTAATTTTACAAAAACTATAAAGTTTATGATATGTTTGCTGTTATGCAGTATCCAAGCTCATGTACGTTGAGCTTGCTTAAAATGTTACTCTAGTATTTCTGTTGACCTTTGTTTATCAATATAATTTGGTTGTTTTAGTTTGACAAACACTGCTACTAGGTAGATTCAGTTCTTTTCAATAAATAACTTGCAATTATGTCAAAGATTTTGAAAAAGCTAAACTGAGTTTAGATGTCATGCCACTAACATCTTTTGAAAACTTCTAAAAAAACTATGTCAGTCTGGATGATGTTTTGCAGTTAAGCTAATGATTTAAACCAACTCTCCTTTGAAAGTAAATGGAATTTCTTTTTTTCACAGGGATCTGCGCCAATAAAGTTACTAACTGAATTTTTAAACAGTAAGTCTTATATCAATTCATAATTAAAGTACAAATACAATTTTATCACGAGCCTGCCCTGGTCGGACAGTAATATTCAAACAGCACTATGGTAAGCACACAGTGATGTGTAATTGTGCAAGCACACCTTTCACTAGATGTCGTAATTCACTTGACTGTGTAGAACTGTCCTTGACCAAGGGCATGTTGTCACTTATATCTCAAACTCACAAGGATGATGTCAGATGAATATTTGCAGTGCTATCATTCGATCTAGGTAAACGGTGGCATCAATATTCACAAATATCATGTTAAAGGAGCAACCGCATACCCCTGGAAACTTCTAAAATATCACTCAATGACCATTCTGAAACTGTTCAATCAAATTGCCAGTCGCATTGAATGCTTATGTTGATATCATTGGCATTTGCATGAATGAAGAATTAGTCTGTGGTGCAACAGCCAAAAATAGGGCTGGGTATCTACCAGCGTAGGTTCAGTTATTTCATGGCAACTTTTTTCAAGGCACTTGGCACACACTTTTTCGTGAAGGCTAAGAAGGGAATGCCCCAGTAGTTGGTGCATTCCCTCCTGTCTCCCTAATGTATGAGGATGATCATCTGAATCGACCAATTCTTCAGTGCATTCCTTCATGTTTTCCTTCTTGTGAATGGAGATGATCACGCCTGCTCAACAATCGTTCGGTGCCCTTCCAGAATGCCATCCCACTTGACACACGCGAATTGGCCAGAAAAAGAAATTAAAAAGCTCTGAAGAATTAAATCAACGTGCGTCAGTTTATTATTTTAATTTTAACAGGTCAAACACCACCTATGTGATTGCTACGAATCTTCCAAAATCGAAGTTAAAGCGATTTCGTTCAAATCAGAAAGTGATTCGACCTGAGTGGATTACTGACAGCATCAAGGAAAGTAAACTCCTGCCAATCCATTCGTACATAGTTGCTGCAGCTGGACTCGGAAAAGGACAGAAAAAATTATCTGGATTTTGCGCAGAGAGTGCAAGTTAGTCAGTTTTTAAATAACGTCAGTTGTTGAACGCGTTGCGTGTGGAAGATCTGTAGAGGATGCCAGTGTGATTTCTTTTAGCTCGTAAGAGCACAGCCAGTGCTCATGCATATAGCAAACTAAATAAATCCTGGTGCTTACTTAGTGGAAAAAAGCATAACTTTGTATCGGTTGAACCGCTGCGCTAAATTTGCAGCTATTATTATTTATGTGAGCGCAGTGTGCACAACAATAACCCGAAAGTCGCCGAAGTGTGAGTACTACAGTGGCCCAGTCATGCAAAACTAGGTCAAACATGTTTTAGAGTAAAAAATGTCAATTTTTCAAAGTTTATTTCAGCTCTAGCTGAGAATTTGCTTGTTTTGCCTCATAACTTCAATTACTAAATCACATCTTAGCAATTTGTTTGGCCTTGCTGTGTGTTAGTCCAACACAACCAACTCAACTCAAACAACAGCTCATAATATCAAGGAGTACTTTTCATTAAAATCTAGTCTTCACCAAAAAAAGCATCTGTCACAGTACGGCGAAAGTTTTCAAGTGTCTTATTCCTGTACCTAACCCACGTGAACATGTTTACCTGGATGTGCGACAGTTTTTGTTTGTCTGTAAACAAAAAAAACATTCAGTCAAGAATTTCAGTTTCGGCAAATAAGTAACAAAAAACTTCCTGCGCAGCAACAACCGTCGACGAATCAGGGATTTTCTTCATAGCAACGTCCAGTGCTCAACAAACCGAATCGAATGAGCTGCATGACAGGGTTAATGACGCTTCGCTTCCACAACCTGAAATCCAGCAACAAGGAGATGCTTCGAAACCAAAGTAAATCCCGTGTAAAATGCAGTTGCACGTTGCTGCATAAGGCAGTATTCATTTTATGTCAAGGCCCTGGTTGATTGTGTTCAGGCCAAAATGCCCGTGAGTCAGTGAAAAACTGAATTCAACCGTTTTTTTGTATGTGCAGCTCTAAGATTCCAGCTACAACGAGCAGTAACTTCTTGTCTGACTTCTACTCCCATTCCCGCCTCCACTTTCTCTCAACCTGGAAAACCGAACTTGCCGATTACGTCAGGTTTGGGTTTTTTGCCTGTGCTTATTTTTCACTATTTCTGACATAAACACTGCTCTTTCTTGCGAGGTGCTGTCAAGAAGTATATTTATTTATGGCTGGTTGACTTCGTTTGATACCCTGTGTTTTCTTCCAGCTTTCATGTTGTTTTGTTTCAAACAGGTCTCTGTCACATTCTGGTGTAGAACTTTCTGGAAGGCAGGAACTACTACAGTTCACAACCACGAGTCAAGGTTAGTTCATTTGCTTGCTGGGCTTGCAAAGTCAAAAGCACAACCAATCATAGTTTGGCAAAGTTATTGTAAGTCAGTTGTAATTGCGCATTTTCTAAATCGAGTAATTGTAGTTGAGCTTGCTGAAGTTGGAACAAACGAAGTCTTCGTTTTGTGTCGTCATTAACACCATCGCATTGATAACAATGTAACAGCCACAGAAGATGAAGCAAACCACATTTAATGCAAACGTTTCGCCGATCAACTTCACCGGTGCAGCAGAGTGGCATCGAACTTTAAAAGAAAAAGGCGCCGTAAAAGAAGAACTAAAATTCCGCATCGATGCTGCGAATTCACGAAAGGTTTTTGTACCATGACATACTTGTCATGCGTGAATGAACTCAAAATAAAACAATATTTTCTTTGTCCTCCGCCTCTGTCCTTCCGTTCATTGAGATCTGCAGGAAGAAGTGGCGGTTTTCTGGATGACTTCATTTCTTTTTGTGTGTAGCCCCCCACCCCTCTTCCACCGCCAAATACGTGATGCATGTGGATATGGATTGCTTCTTCGTGTCTGTGGGTTTGATGAAACGGCCCCACTTGGTGGGTCTGCCTGTGGCTGTCACCCACCATTCCTCCTCCACGTCGGCAACGACTAGAAAAAGGCCGGGTACTGACGTGAACTATGAGATCAACTACTATCGCAAGAAATCTCGGTTGAAAGGAAACAATGACGCCAGTGATGACGTTGATGGTGGAGATGACGACGACGAAGATATTCCAAGGTTTAGTCAAAACAACATTCTCTTTAATTTCTTAACTGTATTGTTCGCAGGTCGAGTCTCTGAATACATTTGTAAGTGTTGGATTATCTCTGATATATTTAATCGACCATTTCAAAACGCAAACGTGATGAGCTGAAACATTAACTATGGAGTTGTCGTGTATTTCCACTCCTGCTTGCAATGAAACAATTTTACTCTTTCAAGTGCGCAACTTCCACCGGAAGAACGCAAAGAAGATGACGTCGTGCCCTCGTTCTCGGAAATTGCGTCATGTAATTACGAAGCGCGGTCACGTGGTTTAAAGAATGGAATGTTTTACGGCAAAGCGAAGGAGCTGTGTCCGGAACTGGTGTAAGTTCCTGCATCGCTTCTAAATTACTTGGATTCCATAGCGGTCTTTGAAATTTAGTAATAATAATGAGTAAGATGAGGTGTGGAGCACATTGCACCGCACCGAACTGTTTGTTTCATCACAATTAGCTGCACTTTGCAGCAAGTTTTCGAACGTTTAACGGAACTGCTTCTATTTTGTCGACTGCTGTGCCGTTAGTAGGGCCTTAGTTCGTGTATGAGTCCGACCCCGAAACTTCTAGAACTTTTGAAGAATGGATTGTAATATATTGTCTTTATTTTTCAATGTTTTTCTTTCGCAAACGTAGTTCGGTGCAAAGCAGTGCCATGTGTGTAATAAATTTGAGAATGTTTTATTTTTCGTTACAGCTTTTTGTCTGTGATGTCACAATCGGAGAAGCATACGTCATGCAAATGTGTAATTTCTTAAAAGTTATCTCTTACAAATTGCTTTTGCACCATCAGAGCAATCCCTTATGACTTTGATGCGTATCGGGAAGCGTCACGCAAGCTTTACTCCATTCTGACGTCATACACGCGTGACTTTGAGGCGGTCAGCTGTGACGAAGCGCTGCTGGACGTGACAGATTTAGTGGCTGAGACGGGAATCGAACCCATGACCATCGCAGGCTACATTCGCAGCAAGATCAAGGAAGCAACCGGATGTGACGCTTCAGCCGGTGAGAGGAGCAATGCGTTGAGGTTGCCGCGTGATTGGCTGGTTCGTGCCTGTGCTCCTCAGGGTCTAACGCGGGGTCTCAAACACGCAGGCCGCATGTGGCCCGCGAGGACATTTTGTTCGCCCCGCGATGCTTTAGGGGAATTTTCAAATATTCAACACTTGGGGGTTACCAAGTTTACTCACCGGTGTTTAAAAGTGTTCGGCCAGCAAGTGAACAATTTCCTTTCAAACGAACGTAGAGACGGTTAGAAATGATTTGTCTATAACTCGTGATATCTTTCGCAAGCTCTTTCTGGTGTGGTTCAGGTACCGCCATTGTTGCGTCAGCGTCATAATGCGGCCCCGGATTACTTTATAAGACCTCATTTGGCTCTTGGAGCAGTTTGAGTTTGAGACTGAAACTGCTCCAATTCTTAAAAATTTTGGTTGGTTGAAAAGTAAGAAAAATGTGTTAACGTGAAAGTTTGATGTAGAGCAGGAAGATTAAAACACTTCATATTTAATCAATCCCCAAAAAAGCGCTTGGATTTAATGTTTAACGGAAAAAGATCCATGTGTTTTGATTGGCTGCAAATAACACGTTGCAAAGTTTGAGGTAAGCTCAAGCTGTTTTTTATTTCGCTGAGACGTTTCGGTCATTTGTCTCATATCTGTACTAAAACTCACCGTAACAGTATTCACTAGTCTGTATATATATATTTTTTTTTTGACTGAAAAATTTCGGTCTGTGACAAGAAGAATAAATCCAGAGGTCGAGGTTAATGTAACTCTGTGTTGTTACCCGACAAGATGTGGTGAACAACTTGCAACATCCATTCAGGCGTTGGGCCCAACATCGCCATCGCGCGGATGGCCACCAAACGGGCCAAACCGAACGGCCAGTTCGAAGTGACCTTGGAGCAAGTGCGGTCATTCATCCGTGACAAGTCGGTGAAGGACCTGCCTGGTGTTGGTTACGCAACAGGCGAGTGACGTGTACAATGCTCGTTTGTTGTCGTAACACTATTATTACTCGCCTGAGTCTTTCTTGTTTACACGTGTTGTGGAGTCTGTCGTCACACTCTGTTGCATTTTGGTCACGTGATCAGTTAAGCACTCCTGCATCTTATCGTGGCGTGAATTACCGATTGACTTATTTTTGAAAACTTTACTTTTTCTACTCATTGACAATGGTAAATATTAGAAAAGTATTATTCTGAAATTTAAGACTTCAACCATGTGCGATTCGATGTTTAACCAGCATCCTCCTAGCTTTCTATGCAATGCTCCTGAAGTAAAAGTGTCTCCTACCTCTCACATTCATCAGATCTGCTTCTCACAGTCTCCTCTTCTCACTTGCAGCGAATCGACTCACCGAGCTCGGTGCGCCCACGTGCGGCGACCTGCAGAATATTTCACTGGACACTTTGCGGCGGGAGTTCGGGGTCAAGACTGGGAGGAAGTTGTTCGACCTGTGTCGCGGTCTTGACAAGCGTGAGGTGGGTTCGAGTACTTTGTGCAGAAAGCAGACAAGTTGTGTCTTTCACCTTCGTTCGATGCAATGCAGTTGCTTGAGCAAGCGGCAATGAAACTAACCTTGTTGGCGAATTGCCGCAAAAGTTAAAGAGCACTGATTTTCGGCCTCGATAAGACAAGTGCCTGATGGTTGTCTCTGTTTCTAAAAATTTTCACACTGTTTGTTTCAGGTCTGCCAGTCTAAAGAACGCAAGTCTGTTTCAGCCGATGTGAATTACGGCATAAGGTTGGCGACGAGGGAAGAGACATCAACCTTTCTATCAAATCTTGCTGAAGAGGTATTTAACATCCGACATTTAACTGCCAGGCACTGTGTGTTTCTTTTCAACATTACTTGCGGTTCACGCCGCTTTCTTGGCACAAAGTTCGTTCCATGCCAGAAACTGCAGGTTTCTGTCCTGCCAAGGATCATCGCACCACGTGTTCAAACCTAACGTAACGCTGTTGCCGTGTTTTTGATAAATTCCCAGCAGCCAGGTTGTCTCATATTTTGCTTTCTTTGTCTCAGAACAGGGGTCTCCAAAGTACGGCCGACGGGCCAAATCTGGCCCGCGAAGCCATTGTCAATAAGGAAAAAATAATTATATTCTCGAAACATTTGTTGATTTGGTAAAATGTAACATATCCCGAAGCAATCACATTACGTAAGATGTCCGGTCCTCGAACTGTTGTGTATTAGCTTATGTGGCCATCTGCCAAAAAAGTTTGAAGACTTCTGTCTGAGAAGGAAACCTACTTACAATGCCGCTTGGATTTTTTGATTGTTTACCTGATTTGTTATTGCAAGTGCAATGTCTGAAAGTTGTTCAAGCGTGACTGCCACAACACATGAGCTTATTGTCGCATCATGCGCCGCCATATTTGTTTGTTCGTGATGTTGTGTTAGAAAAGAAAGCAGTTGTAAAGTTCACGTGACCACTGTTGCGTAGCTGTTCTGATTGACGTGGATGACTCTGATAGGTCAGCAAGAGATTAACTAAAGCTCACGTGACCGGGAAGAAGATCACGTTGAAGGTCATGGTCCGGCGAGCAGACGCCCCTGTGGAATCCACCAAGTTTGGGGGGCACGGGGTTTGTCAGACCCTTACCCGGAGCAAGACGTTGGATAGCAGCACCGCCGATTGTGACGTCATAGCGCGCGAAGGTTCGAGTTTGATGACGTCATTGAAGGTAGTTTTTTTAATATGGCCGCTTCCTTCAATTTTCATTTCATGGTTTGTGTTGTAAATTGACGGAATCGATTTTTCAGGATTCTCGCGCGGTATTGAAAAACTATTGAATTGTGAAATCGCTTTTCAAGACCTTGAAAAAGTATTGAATTTGGCCAAAATGTTCCTAAAGCATTGAAAAAGTGTGGAAATCCCAAATCCATCCATTTGTTCATTCAAATTTTGCTCTTTAGCGCTGATGACAGTTTTGCGGATGGTTTTTGCGTTGTGTTCTATGAATAAAATTTTGGAAAAATGAAGATAGTGACAGTATTAAAGTTTTTCATTTATTTTTCAAAAGGTATTGAAAATGGTTTTTGTAAATGTGTGGGAACCCTGTATGCAAATATTTGTGCAAATAGAATTGTGTCGCGTTGAGACTAGACGTGTTTATTTGAGGCCAAACCAACTGATGCGTGACGCCCATCGAGCTTTGCTGGAGTTGTTAACTCGAGTCGTGGATCAAAGTGATCGGTCGGATATCCACAAGACCATAATGAAATAAAGATTTAACATCTTCGAAGATAATGCAGTTTTTTTGTAGATTTTAAATCTTTGCATTCAAGTTCTTATTTGTATCATTGTAGATCCCAGAATAAACGATTGTAGAATGTTCCGTGAAACCCACATTTGACCTTTAACCCGTTTCCTAATGAGTATTTGTTAGTCATTCATTCTGGTTTGTTGTCACATCAAAGTTTTTCTGATGACGTAAGACATGAATTACTTGTTTCGCATCAGGTGAATCCCCCTGACCTTCGTGGGGTTGGCATTCAAATGACCAATCTAACGTCGGCCCAAAAAGAGGAACCCGAAACCTCATTGGACCGTTTCATCGGCTCCAGGTAGTTCCCCGGATGTTCGTTTTCTTCATGAAAGCACAAGTTCAACCGATGACGTCAGTTGTTGATTCTTTATTTGGCGATGAATGCGTCGACTCCATTGTGTGACGCGATTTGACAAATGCTGCGTAGAATCTATAGGTTTTCAAAGTATGCTGACGTCACTTTGCCTCCAAACCGCCTTTTCCATCAAATGACTTCTCGCGCGCTTCGTTTCTCTTCCTTTGTTTCGCTTTAACTACGCCGTTTTTATTTTCACACGCGTTGGAGATGAATAGAAAGTGTAAGGATCGGCGTGAACCTGTCGGTCGAAATGAACCAAGTTGGCCGTCACGTCATCAACAGTGTTGCGAACTTTCTAGATCGCTCCCCTCAGGCCTGGGGGGGGCTTCGTCAGTCGTGTTGTGTGTTGCGCTGTGTTAAGGTGACGTGTTGTTAACTTCACCAACTATAAGTGTTGGACTTCATGCACAGCATTAATCTTTCAACCATCATCTCTTTGGCAGATCCACCAACGAATTATCTTCAGTTGAAGAACGAAGCATTGACAGCAACTCTGTCATCTCCAGCAGAACTTCAGGTGAGGTCACCAGTGTTGATGACGAAGTGCTTTATGACGTACCAGCTTTTATATTCAGACATGGCGTGAATCTTTGGCTCTTGCCCGGGCTTGGTGTGATATGAGGGGGGAGGGCTGTGGTTCACAAGATCGAGGTTTGAGCTCGTGGCCGGAAATGACGATCACGTCCAAACCTCTGTCATTTCGGAAGCAATCAAGTCTTAAAAATCTCATGCGTCTTGAAATAAAAAAAACGTTTCATTTAAACATATCGCGCTTATGCTTGTAGCAGTTTGCTGTATCTCTGTACATCCGTGTGTGTTCAGAACATGCTTGTTGCTGCTGTGCAACTTAAAAGCAAAAAGTGTTGGACATTTGAGGGTCATTTGTGGCCAAGACTTGTTTCGAGAAGGTTCAGTGATTGCCCGGTCGTCGTGTGTGATGGTATTTAACACATGATTGTTTTTGTGTTATTTTATGTTTTAAACTTTACTGTGGCAGCCACAGAGCTGGCAAGATTAAATGGTGTGCAGATGAGACCACAACGGGTAGTGTTGCACGGATCAGAGATTTATGGAATCCTAATCCAACCCATTGTTTTTATTGTGTAATCCGGTCCGATTCTGATCCAGTAAACCTGTCCAAATATTTTATCCGATCTTGTATATAACCAAGCAAACCCTGATCAAACATTTCACTGCAGTGATTAACGCAGTTTGGATAACTATATCTGATCTGGTAGAGTTTTTTCGAAATCCGATCCGGATCCGGTTCTGAATTGCAAAATTCGGGTGGATCGGAATCCGGAAACCGGACCATGTTCAACACTGCCAATGAGCTGGTGAAGGCCAAACGGGTCTTGTTTGGGGGTCAAATGATTTGAAGCAGACACTTGATGTCGCTATAAAACGTTAACACTTGATGTCGCTATAAACGTTTTTTATTTTTTCAGCGGAAGTTGTCGCAGACACGTCATCAAAGACGCCCTCGACAATGAAATGTGAAAACGTAAGTGTTGACGTCATACTACCGTAAACGTTGGTACGTTTAAGATCGCAGCTTGGACACGAAATCAATTCTGAGCCGATGTCCTGCTAGAATGCTCCCCTGGTTATATTTTTAATGTCAGGTTTGGACAAAAACTTAAAGTACGAAGCTAGCTGCGATTTCAGCGAGTTTTTATATGAACGTGGCCGATAAAAATTTATCTTATTTTGCAGAAAACTTACGAAAAAAGTTTTTTGGATGCACTCCCGGACGACATCAGGCGGGAAGTGGAATTGAACATCAATGCCCAGAAGATGGCGCTGCGATGTCCAAACGTAATTTTTTTTCCATCGCATTTTTGCCGCGAAGAGAACGTTGCGTCCCCGCGAAACTCAACTCATTGCAACAACTCAACATTGATCGAACTACATTTCCAACATAATCCCACGCACTTTGAAGCACTTTTTGCTGTTCTGTTGTTTATTAACTCCGTTTCAACACCAATTTGAGCGAAACTTCCTTGAGAAAAACTCAAATTCCCAGTAAACTTCCTTGAATTTAAATGATGAAAAGTTGAGTAAATTTATTCACAAGCAGCAACTCGTGTTTTAGTTTGGTCACGTGACGGTTTTCATATTCGACCTCAGATTTTCATTTAACAAATGTGACCATGCGAGTGGGAAAGCCTATCCAGCATTTAGCGCAATCACTAGTCCTTTGATCTTTTATTATCAACTCCCTCCAGGCTTCTGTTTCCGCTTCCGGTAACGTCGAGTCTGCAACGTCATTTCCGAATAGATCCAATTCGTCTGTGACGTCAGGCGCTTGTCAAACGTCGAAGTCTACGCTGAGATCCGGAAAAAAAGGAAGGGGACGCCCCAAAGGTGCGACCGGAGCAAAGCATTCGAATCGAAGCAAAAGAGGTACAAAGGATTGTGGTTCGAATCCTGGCTCTGCCACAGTCGGCAGGAGAATAACGGAAATGTTCAAAGTCGTGGGGAGGACTCGTGCAGATGGGGAAGCTGCGTCACAATCGTCCAAAAGTGACGCAAGCGAAAGTGCAAAGGTCATGCCGGAGATCGATGTAGATGGTGAGGCGCTGGTGTAACTTTGGACAATACGATTTTTTGAAAGATGCAACTTTAGTTCGATTCCAATGTTCTTGAAGTAACTGCGTTTGCCTTTTACTGATTGGGTGGAAGTCTATTTTTGTGAGAAATTCTTTTCGACTTCTTAAGTCGTTTGTTTCATATTTGGGTTAACTGCAAAGTACATCACATATATGTTTGTGGTGTAGATTGCTTTTTAATCATCATCATCATCATCCTACCGGTTTACAACAACTATAAACTCCAGGTTTCTGTATGCTTTCGAGGAATCAGGCAACTGGGCTCTGCTTTCATCTTTTTGCGATGATTCAAACTTCCACATATCTTTGTTCAAATTAACTCGTCTCAACAGATGAAGAGTTTCAATTAATCAGCAATTTTTAATTGAAAATCGCTTTCACGCAATACTACGGGTTGTCAGACCTAAAATCTTGTTCAAGATTCATTTGTTTGTCACCTTCGTAAAGACACTCGTTCTTCCTGATGCTTCGTCCCCACCCCTACCCACCACCGTTGACGAACGTTTTAACCTGACCCAGCTTTGTTGCGTCATTCGTTTCTAGAACTTGTCGATCGCGACGACGACTCCCCCCCAAGTGCGTCCCCCCCGTCACTAGGTGGAGCCACAACGACAGAAGAAGCGCGCGAGTCGATTCGTCAGTGGTTCGCAGAGTATTCGAACCGACCACCCCTCGAGAGTGACGTGGAAGAAGTGGCGACGTAAGTGAGACTTTGTTCGTATCGACAAGGGGGGGTGAGTTGTTGTCAGAATGTACACTCGCTGGAAATTAAAAAGAGAGTACACATCGATGTGATGTCACATCCGGTCGTGTCCGCATACATCGGCCTATGTACCTGCACAGAGTTGCAAGGGGCGTCGTTTTGAAGCCCGGGCCCGAAATCACAAGTCCCAACCCGACATTCACTTTTGAAGCCCCATTTGGGCCCGAAAACCACATTGTGAGTCGAGATAGGTGCAGCCGCGGGTCATTGGTGGTGTAGCAAAGTGAACGTGACTAAAGAATTCGCAATTAATCAGTTTTTTATTGAAGATTTAGTCAACTCGATTGCTTCAGCAACTGGCGACAAACGTGCTCGTCGTTTCGAAACAAATTTGCATACAGGCCCGAAAGATTCGACAAACGTAAGCGCGAACCGGCCCGACTTACGGTTCTGTATCTACACAATAATATCTTCATCCTCAGCAAGTTCGTTCCTAATGTAATCTATTTGTATCGCTGGTTAACAATTTCACAATAGTTTTGCTTTGAAGTCTTCAGCTTCGTCAGTTTTGAGGCTTCTTTGTTGAATGAGGCGCCGATCGCTTCCCGGATGCATTTGCAACTTACGTGTTTACTGTTTGGGACCATTGTATACTGGAAATATATGTCCATTGTTTATATGACGGGCAGTCTGTGCTTTCCATCTTGCAAATATACATGATGTTGTGAAACACAATAATTCACAAATAGCTGCCTGTTCAACGTTGTTCACTTTGCGTCGTTGTTTAATTTGCACTAATCTTTTTCTGTTATGTCACAAATAATCACTGTTACGTAATGTCACAAAGAATAAACGTCTGGCAAAATTATTTTTGTCCGACTCTCCCACACGTAATCTGCAAAAAAATGCTTTTTACCGCTTACAGGGAACAACAGGATTGGAATTTGTGAATGAAATATTAAAAATTGGGGCGTGGCCGTTTTTTCTTTTCACTTGGAGTGCTGCGACTTCTTTGTGATTAAACAATCATCACATTCCAGATTCCTGAAACGTCTGACGGTCGAGTCACACGACCTGGAATGCGTCGACCTCGTTCTACGCACGTTCCGGCGAACGGTGCTTTCGTCACTTCCTGCCGATCGCGAAGCGATGCTTTCATGGTTCGATGCGTACGAATACGTCACCGATCGTGTGCAGGAAGTTGTACGTCAGATGTATGACGGCATGTCGCTGCAGATTCTGCCCATTAATCAATGACGTAATCAGCAGTTACGTAGTCAGTTACTTCATGCCGTGGTGTTCGTGCAAGTTTTGATAAAGTTAATCATTTAAAAAAATGATTCTCCTTTTATGACGTCAACATTGTTTCGTTACGTCATCGAATATCGATCATGTTATTGCTTCACATTTCTATTGTGTTGTTTGCCCGCTTTCGTTAGTTCATGTAGTTCTTACTCTTTCCTGATTCTCACTTAAATTGCATTCATTCGTACAAAGCATTTCTGATGAATATGTTGTGTATTCGAAAACGTTGGAAGACTTGTTGTGAAGGGAGTGTAACGTTTGCTTTGTGGAGACTCGAACCCGGAATGCAGGGCTCGGGAGGCTTCGGCAGCACAAACGATAAGAGATCGACCAGGTTCACTCTCATTGTTTGTGCTGCACTGCGCCTTTTATAGACAGGTGGCTTCCTGTTCACGCTGTGTGACGTCACGTCACAGAAGACATTTTAGTGGATGCGAGCACTGCATACAGAACCGTCGCCAGAAAGTCTTCAATAGGGGGGACTTTGCGTTTGTGCGGGGGGACTTGACATTCTAAAAATTGACAAAAACTCCACTGATGTACAGTGTTTCATGTTTCAATTTGGGGGGCTAAGCCCACCAAAGCCCCCCCGTGGCGACGGGACTGATTGCATGGAATGTGGTTTCACGTCGCAGAAAGTTATTATGACGAAACATGGGCTACAAAAAGAAAGCAATCCCAGTTAACCTTCTGATCTGATATACTAGAACCCATCAGCACTTCAGAGTTTGAATTCTATTTGAATAAGATTTTATGACTGAAGATGCGCAGTGTCACGTGACATCGATACCGTATAAAAAAATCTCCGCTTGATTCAGTTTGCCAAACCTTGAAATCAAAGTTTTATAGTTCTTTCATGCATCTGGGTACGTGTAAAATCATCGCAAAAAATCACCATCAAAAGAAGTTCACAAAGGCCTATTTACTCTCATGGCATAGTTCTCCCATTCTGATGAAGCAAGCATTATATTTAAAAATGGACTCACTCAACTAACGCCCGTTGCTGCATGTTAACTGCCCTTGCAAAATGCTTTTGAAAGCCTACACTTCAAACTATAAAGGAAACTTGCAAGTGTCGTTATAGACGAACAAACTATTCTGCAGGGGCCGACGTGAAGGCGAAGTGATGATAGCAGGGTCGCATACTCCGGGTGTGGTGTGCGACACACCCTGTGAAACTGAACATGACGTGACATTTTCCAGATCATGCGATCAAGGTAAAATCACAGAAAAAGCTATAAAGATACTTTTGTACTTTCCAGCCCGAAGGTGTACGCCATATGTATGTACTCGACTGCTCTCGTATTCGAAGAGTCATTTCCGCAAACTGCTTTTGCAGTTGTGAGCTGCGCTGTTCCAGGGTTGAGTGAATTTTACTCCCCTGTTGCTTCCATCTGACATACCAGGGTGTTCGCTATTCGTATCTGGCAAACCAGAGGTGCCCTGGGTGATGGGTATGCGGCATTCCAGGCGCACACCTGCATGGGCTCGACTGCTGGTATTCAAAGCGAGTTTCGTACAGAACAGACTGTTTTTACGGTTGTAAACTGCACTGTTGTAGGGCTGAGTGTGTTTTACTCCTTGGTTGTAGCGTGCAGTCTGATATTGTTGCAGTTACGATTGCTTGGTCGTAGCGTTGAGTGTATTTTGCACCTGCGTTTTAAGTTGGAGTGCTGATAGTTTAAGTCAATACAATGACATATTAAGTTATACAACTTCTTCTTTTGAGCTAGTTGTTCAATCTACTGCTTGGCCGCACTAGATCTCGGGGCAGGTGTTGAGCAGCCATTCGGTTTTCTCATCGTCCAGGACCGTCAGGTCATGCGCTCAATGGGAAGTCGATTGATTGGACATTGGAGGACAACATGGTCGACGGTTTGTTCTTCTGCGCCACACTCACTGGCCGCAGAAGAAGCCATACCCCATTTGTACAAGCAGGAGCGGAAACATTCGACACCGGTGCGGAGGCGATTGAGCCGGACCCAGGCTCTTCTTGGGAGGGTCGCGCAGCACGTGTGTTTTTATTGTCAGATGAAATGATGAGTTGTTGTGCGGCGGGTACAAATGGGTGTCTCGATTTGAGGCGCCGTGCATCTGCATTCGATGGACGGGTGAGCGCTGAGTGGAGCAGATGTCCAGGCTCCATGGCATGGCGTGCTGGAGACAGTGTGGCTCCATTGCGACGAAGCTCAGCAGGTTGGATGCCTGCGAGGATTGGAAAGTTGTCAGCTGGTAATATAACAAGGAATAAGGAGAGTGCATGTATATAATGATATGCATTGTGTCGACCAACTTCGCCAAAACGTTGGATTGGAAACGAGAATTTGACGTCGTAGTGTGACGTCACAATCAGCGCACACCCAGTAACAATGACAACCATGATCGTAACTAGGAGAGGAGGCGAAGCCCCCCTTGCAAAATTTTTGCCTCCCTGGAAAAATGTGTTGGACATAGTTTAAAAAAATTGGGCCCTTCTCAGAAAACTGTTCGTCCCCCCACAGTTTCTTTTGAGTTTTACCTGGAGGAACGCATCAACATTGGGCTTACAATACTTTGTTGTGCAAGAATTTGTCATCATGCTGTATACCATCAGCCTATAACATCGAGGATTGTAATATTATATTTTGCATTGCTTGGAAAATGACAATTAAAAATGGCATAAACAAATCCTTTGTCCATTGAATGAATTGTGCTTGTTTGGTCCATAAAACACATGATTACTTTGACAAACGAGTTTATGTACAGCTGATCAGATCAACGACCAGACCAGTGTTTCTCAAACTTCTTTATTCCATCGCCCCCTTTTCACTCTCGACACGTGGTTTTCGCCCTCAAGACTGATAAAGCAAACACAACATAGCAAATGTAAAAGAATTTTATTTAACGAAAGTATTAAATAGCTGAACCAAGCCACTGAAAAGCTGAACTAAGCAATTGTATTTCGACGCTAGTATTACGTTCAGAATTATTGTGAAAATAATCCAGGGCTACGGAGCCGGAGCTGGGCATTTTGCCTGGTGCCGTAGCCGGAGCACAGCTCAGTTTAAAATTTAGGAACGGAGCTGGAGCCATGGCCTTTTGAGAGGCAGCTTCGGGTCCTTTCCTAGATACTAACGGTTTTGCCAGATAGACTTACGTGTGCTCTTTATAGCACACTGAACGCGATTGTTATACGTTGCGACACCAGACTGCTACAATGGATCTGCAAGCATTTATTGTTTCTTTGGTTTAAATCGCTAAGACTGTGACGTACAGTAGATGGCAGGCGCGGTGTTACTTGTTGAACAATGGTTATCAAACAATGTTCTAAGAGCCTCATGCAGCTCCCAAGCATCCTTGTTGTAGCAATCTGCGGCTTTTAGCAATCTTTCAGTAGCAGATTGTATTTGAATAAGAGCTGATGATGCCTACTTCGTAGGCGAAATATATACTCTGTAAGAGCTCAATTTAATTTATTTGTTTATGAGCAGACACGAAGTCCATAGTATGAACACACACACTCTGCAGAATGCAGGTCGATAGAAACAGACAAAACAGAACGTAGTACAAGGCATTGAAGCCGGCGGAATCACAGGGTTACAGTTACAGACCCTTTTTGCAACTGCATTGAAGACAGAACCATAGGGTTACAGTTACAGACACATTCTTAACACTACTTGTTACAGCACTACTGCGGAGTAGGGCGCTAATTCCTAACTTGGTGTAGTCTAGGTAAAATGCGAAAGCATTGTGGCTTGACACGCCGTCGATCAAACGGACACTGCAAAGTTCTTAGTGTCTGACTTATGCTGGGAAAGGCTTAGTGTCTGATTCTTGCTGGGAAAGGATTCCTTTCGATAGGTAGTGTCCATCAGTAACACCTCTATAATTTGTGTAACAGACTTCGTTAGTGCAATAAAACAAAACGTGTGAATTGACTTGTGGTAATCTAACAAAATCATAGGTGTGTATTTGACCCCCTTCAGCGAAATGGTTGAGAACAACTGTTGTAGAAGTAATAAAAACGTTAACTACCACAACATCTTACTTTCTACTGAGAGTGATCAAGCCGGGTCTGTAGTAGTGCAGCGATCTAAAAAGAACTGAGCTATAATGAGTAGGTATATAATAAAATATCCATAGCTTTTGTAGCTGTGTAGTCATCC
>JGI24158J21664_10002267_pt1 | contig 23098 bp, 10 predicted proteins | sample Ectturendosymbi3_FD_21664 | JGI IMG/M metagenome (IMG submission 21664)
GTAGTCAAGCATGTGAGTAGCGGGAATTGAGAAGTAGCCATTTATTGAACTAGCTTACTTTTCTGTAACGCTTATTTTTCAGAAACATTTAGTGAAAGTTACTAAATAATAGCTGCAAAAATGGCTAAAAGGAAGTATAATGAAAGTTTGTTTTTCTGTTTTTGTGTTAAATTTTCATAGTTTAAAAATTGTTTGTGCCCAAGCTTTACAGCACGTGGTGAGCCACGAATCGCTATTAAATAAACATTTGGGCCACAGACCAAAAAAGTTTGGGAACCACTGCCGTATGCCAAACCACTCTATAGCACAACTTATTGACAACTAGAACAACTCCCAAGTTACCTACCGCTGTCAAATATCTGATTTACAAACACAGTACATTCTTACGACACAAAGTTAGTTGTGCGTTGCCAAACGGAACAGTACTGTAATGGTCATGATCACACTTAAAACAATTTATCATTTTTTCCAGGTGATCCTATTATTTTGGCTACAACAAAAAGTGGTTCCATATACGAAATGTGAAATATAGAATTATGAATACTTTTATCAGAAGCTCTCGCGACCCTTCAAAAAGGCTAAGGACCTCCACGGGAGTTGCGCCCCAGGTTGAAAACCATTGGTCCAAATGCATCAAAACATTTTAGATAATGTTTTATTGGTATTTGAAATTACTTGAGATCCACCACTGGTCAAATAAATCAAAAAAGGCTTGTCAAAGGGTCTAGAAAGCCNATTTACATTACCAGCTAATACTACCTCGCAGTGATCGAGCGGTGTAGCCAGCCAAAAATTTTTTGGGGAAANGTCGTTTGACTTTAAGCGAGCAACAGCATTTTGTTTGNGACACCGCCTCTCAAAACATAAAATGACAAGATATGCTAGACATTTTTGGCAGGCATGACCCCTGGCTACGGCTGTGCGGTGATCCGGGTGCAAAAGTTTAATACAAATTTATTAATCAACGTCACTGCGCAACTTTGTCAATTTACAAAAAAATTCAACTTGCGCTAGAAAAAATGATTATTGTGAGGGTACGAAAATCTTGGTTAAGCACATGCATGCCGGAGATAAAGAATATGGTTGAAAGACGTTTCGGTGATGTTGTGCTGTTGTTTCGCCAGAAAGCAAAAGTGCGACGTCTGTTGGCTTCGCACGTCACTGTTTTTCACTCCATCTCTGCTAACTGGCGTCATTTTTACTGTGGCATACCGAACAGTTTTCGGCGCAGAGTTGCTCTCTTTTTATAAGCGCCGCCCGCCGAAAATTTCCTTGTTGAGCTCAACGTCAACCCGGTGACGCGCTGACGTAAGAAATTCGTAGGGAAACAATGACTTTGTGCTTCACTTACGATTGCGTCGAATGGGCAAACAGTCAATTATTGAGACACAATTTCTAAAACACAAATTTGCATGCAGTTGCAGATGTTAAAGAAAACTGAAAGCAGAAATCAGCTGCCTGTAAGCAGTGCGAATTAGTTGCTGCTTTGGAGACATAGAATAGTTGCAAATGCACTTCATCACCAAGGAAAGCGTTTCTCCTCAGTCACCAAACAAAAACATTTCTCCTCAATGAGGCCACACAGCTAGGAAACCACGCATCTTGAAATACCCATTCTGTGACTATTCCAAATGTCATGCACTCAACAATAACACGTTCATCTCAACCTCAATGTTTCTTTATGGCGGATGCAGTCATCACAAGGGACTCGACATTTGGCCGTGTATTGTGCGAATCCAAAATTTGTTTCTAACTTTGTGGGGCAAATGAATTAAAGTAAGCAGCTCTTTTGCACAAGCAAAACATTTTTTATAAGCTGATAATCTTCTGCGATGTGCTCTTTTAACTGGTTCAGTCTACGAATCCCACACTTTTCACTGCAACCAGCGGGGTCAGCCAACGGGAGTTCCTGATTTTATTGCTATTTGCAGTGAATCTTACTTAACTCTTAGTTCAAATAAGCTTAGCCAGATCAGAGTGTTTTTGGAAAATATAATTGTGGACATCGGTTTGTCAAAACTTGTACTCATAATAGTAGAGCATTGGGACTGATTATAAATTTTTTCGTTGAGCAAGGTAGTTTAGTGTTAGGAGACGTAAGTTGCGATGGTGCAAGCACAAATTGCACTGCAGGAGGTGTTCGAGCGTTTTCCTAGATTACATCGACCAAAGGACTTCGTATCAATGTTTAAAGGGCTGTGACCAAGGCGAAACATACAGCGTAATGAGGTGGCGGGTGGATTTGGCTATCGGGCCTCTTTTCGCAGGCTCAGGAAGACTCGTTTCTTTTTTCAAAATTTGTGATCGGATCTCTACCTGTTCAGTAATCAGAACTGGAAAAAGAGCCCATGTACCCCTTCACCGGATGACCCTGATAAAAAGGGGCCACTAAATTTGACTGAGGACCTTTGTAAAGGCATATAGGCACACCGGAACTGAATTAACCAAGAACATATTTCACATATTTCCCCTTTCAATTTATATAATGCATCAAAGAAATTGATCATCCCACCACCTTCTGGTTGCCAACCATATGTCTCTATGTGTGTTTGGGCTCATGGGCAAAAGGTCAACGCTATTTGGATATTTTTGTGTCAATATGCTGCTAGATATGACGTTTTCACACTGCGAAAATGCGAGTAGGTTTTTAAGTAATTTTTCAATCAAAATTGAACAAACCGGAGCAACAAAATTTTATTCCGGTTCTGAATGGCATGTGCACTGAATTTGCTGAGCAAGCTATAAACGTCGGCGCGGTGCTCCGTGCGCCATGGAAGGTTAGCAAGGGTCTTCGGCATAAGTGAAATCACTCAACTGTGCAAACAGGCTGTTTTGCGCCTTCAATCAGTGTTGAACTGCACTAAAAATGCTTTGTGCTTATCACATGCCAATGTACGCCTGCCAGCTTTGAAGTAGGTTCACTTCGTTCTGCACTAAACACACGCGTATATCCTACAGTCCTACAATGACACCTATCGCATTTTTCACTGTATTCTTGAAATTGTGAAATTTCATCAACGACAGGTTTCCTGTTTCATCACGATATTCATTTTTTGGTTCAAAACAAGTTCCTTTTGCATGCTAATGTGAGATTGCTGGGCTCACTGCATGTTTTTCTGTGTTTGTATTTGCCCAAAATCGCCTGTTTGTCTGCGCTTAATCCTCAGATACAATAAACACACAGACTGAGACAAACGCAAATACGTTCATCACTGACTAACTGCTGACCTGGTTTGCCTGAAACCAGTGTTGCCAACCTTGCGGTTTTCGCGCGAATTTGGGCTTGTTTTTTATGGATTTGCGGGTTTTTTTTGAAGACTTGCGGGTTGCTTGTTTTTGGGCTTGTTTTGGTTAAAGTTTGCTTTGTTTTTTGCTGATTTCTGTATTGCGGATTGCTTTTTTTCAAATTTTATGGCCATTTTGCGCTTTCAATTTACTGCAAAACGAAATTTGGGCGTGTTTTTGTGTAAATTTGCTCATTTTGGGCTCGTTTTTTTCGGATTTGCTTCCCTGTTTTTGTATTTAACTATCCTGCTGGTTTATTTTTTTTTAATTTTCCTACCAAACGCTCGTTGGGCTTGTTTTTCTGTTGAATTTCCCATTTTGGGCTTGTTTTTCAAAATAGCTTGCTTGTTTTTAGAAAATCACCTGGCATCACTGCCTGAAGCACTGCCCTTTCCATCGACTTTAAAACAGCGGATGATACACAATAATTCGAGGTTGAACGAAACGCTTTCAACGTGACGCAAAATTTAGCTAACCAGTATTAAACCTTTTCAGCCTTTGCGTTTCAAAATAAGCAATCACCGACAACAAAGCAAAATTGAATCATCACTGCGAATCTATGTTCTATTACACAAAAAGGTTCTTTGGCTCGATGCTGCTTTACTAAACAGGCTAAACGTTCATCACAGAAACTTAGAACACGCGATTTTTGAAATAGGGTTTATACTGAAGACCACGTTACACCTTGCCTATTGCCTTCGAACCAACTGCTGACTTAGGCATTGATGGATCGGCAGGAGGAAAAGCTTCGCTTCGGTTTTTCAATGAAACTGCTCAATAGTACAACATTCACCACTCAAGTAGCGGCGTACAGCGGACGAAGGGGAAGGGAGTTAAGCCGTAAACCACTCACAAGTGAACAGTAGAAAATAAAACAATCCTTGTTGCTTCGCGGTTGACGGTTCCGGCTCAGCGGAACGCGAAAACATGTGCGGACGTTTTTATTGTTAGGCCTATACCTTAAACGTTTAACGAATTAGAATGTTTTGCTGGCATTGGGGGTTACCGGTTTTTGTACAACTAATTTTAGTTGCTTTTCACTAAATTAAGAATGTCAATCAAAGAGTGAGTTTACATTTGATAAAATTTAACGAACGTTTCAGGAAGATGTTTGGCATAAACTGTGATTTAAGCTGGTCCTAGGGTTCAAGACTTTGTCAGTCCGCAAAACGTCTGGTATACAGAATCAGCATATCGTTGAAACCGCTTTGCGCGTTTTTTCAATCTTGTCGCTTGTCAGGTGTGGCAAATACGTTTCCGATGACTTCGACCTTCAGCCACACGGCTACTTGTTCAAGATATCGTGAAATGAAGAAAAGTCGTGTAAGTACTGCGAAGTGAGAAATTTGCCTCTTGAATTCTGCTACTGCTGCAAAGCATGAGGCTAAAACGTTACGAGATTTGCTTTTAAACACATCGACATAATCTGACAAAGATAAGCTATTCTTACGGATAAAAAGGTGGGTCTCTGCCCAATCCAAATCGTCAAACGTGCTTTTTAATATACAGTAACTAGTCACTAGGTAGCAGATAAGGACATCATATTCCAAATTCACGCAAAATTTGACTTTATAGCAGTAAATCATGAGTACAAGTTTTGACAAATCGATGTTTCCAAGAATGGCAGAGTCAGGATCAAATCAGTTGGAAAAAAATTACATCGTATTGGTATTAGTATTCGGACTATATTACAACTGCCTCCTCAAAATGTAATATCCTGAATAATTTTGGGCAGCAAGCTCTGTGAGTGTGTTTGAAAAGAATTTAACAGTTATTGGTGTTTATTGAGATCATCACACTCACATCTGCCACGAAAGAATCAAAAATCCACACGTAATTGGCCGTACATGGCGCCAGGCCTACAGCCATGGGGGAATATTCAGGGTCAGTGCCACCCCCAAAAAATTTTTGTTCCCCCTCAAATTATGTTGTGCTCCAAAAAAATGTTTTAAACATATAATGAAAACAAAAATATTGCTCCCCTAAAAATATATTTCCTCCCACCAAACCTTAAAACCTGGCTACGTGCCTGCATGGCGCTACCAAGTCGACAACATTCAAGAAGACGTTCTCACTTCAGGAGAAAACTCTCTGCGTGTTCTGCACTACCAAGAATGCCTCTCCATGTGCTAACACCGAGAACACGTGTTTCTTTCCGCACAGATTGGAAAATACTGTTACTATATGTCGGGGATGTGAGCCGAACAGAAAGAACTACCTGGACAATATGAACAAGACACTAAACGCGCTGCACCAGTTGCAATACACTGTTGTAATGGAACAGACTCTTCGTTTTACACCACCTCAACGTTTTGTATGTAACATTGTACTTTTTGTTCACTTTTTTCACCAAAAGATACCGTTTTTTTACTTGTTCCGATTCATCACCGACTTTTACTAAATAACACAGCGCCTAAATTCTTCTTGTCGCCGAATCGCCGCTTGTAATTCCATCCGTTTTCGCTCGGTCCGCAGTGTAATTCCATCAAGTTCGCGTCGGTCCTGCTGTCTCCTGCATACTTGATTCCCAAAACTTGCGTTGCTGCACTAAAATATTTAACAAAATTTAAAAAATAATTTATGAAAGAGTAATTTATAAATCAGAACGTACTGCACAAGGGCGCATCTCACGCCAACTAACAAAATGTCAGTCAAGGGTGCAGTACTGAAAAGTCGAAAATTTATATATACGAAAACAAAACGCAAAGCACCTGTTGGTCGCAGCAACCATGTATATTATACTCAATAAAATGTTGTATATTCTTCACCCCTTGGCCCTTGCGGCCAAGGGAGGCCGCCCGGTTGCAACCGGCACTTCTGTGAAAGCAAACATATGAATGATTTCGTTTCTATCGCGAATAAAACATGTGTACAGTCAAAATTATGTAGTCAATGGCACCCGCAGTGTGTTCCTTTTGGCAGTCGTTCCAGTCACTTTTGGACCAATTTGGCCTTGGTTCCGCACGGCTCGGACTGGCACCCGACCGCAGCCCGATGTTTGCCGTTCCCTGCTGTAAGAAACGAGATCAGAGCACGTACCAGCTACGACGGCGCGCAGTGTGCAGCCACAAACGCGACTAATAATATGTAACACTAACAGCACACACACCCAGCGCGCTCTCTGATGAAATAACAGTATAAACAACCGTAACAGTTTGCCCGAAAAGTAAATGCAAAGCCGCAAAATGTAAGAAAATATGAATTACCTCTGCATCCACTGCAGAAGTAAACGCTGTCTCGCGGTCTAAAATTGCACTGCCGTTTCTATTATGATAGCTGCAATGATTTGAGGCTTATCGCCGACGATGCACACTAATCCTAAGTTGCATAACGAACCAATCACGTGGTGGTGAAAACTCTCTGCGCAAGTACGGCAAGCAGGAAGAGATAANTGTGCTGTTACGTCGTTGGTCATTTGTCCAGCTTNACGCAAGGCCGCCNAGAGAGTGTCTCTCTAGGTGGTNTTGCTTTACGCCGGATTGACCGGCATGGTNGTGTCGGCATTAAAGGTTTCGCAGTCATAGCAAATCAAGTAGAAAGCAACCAACATGGAAAGTGAGCAGGTTATTCAATAGCAATGACAGAAATCTAACTGTACGTTGTTATGAAATCGATAACAATGTTAATTAGAGCTCACGGTGGATGCAGACTATTTTGTTAATTTGAAAAGCTTCAGTGAGAGAATGCAGATTGGTTTGGTTGGCGAAGATTTCCCAGATAAAATTTTTAACTAAACAAACAGCTTACCAAACGGGTTGATACAATTTTTCCAAACAACTGTTGTCAAACTGCTTTCACAACAACTGAAAAACCGGAATGTAGTCGTCGATGTCGCCACTGATACTGTGCCACATAAAGACAATATATTTGCAACTTTCTTTTTTTCTTCAGCCAGATCTCTTTTCCCCATTTTGAAACTTCGTGAAGACGTGATCTTTACAGATACTGTCTACTGCTGGACAAAAACACCAATAAGCAATTGGCGTAGTTACATATACTAAGATGTAGAGCAAATAGCTCTGCGAAATTTCCATGTTTTTATCTCCATTTCTTTCCAACGCTTTCAAAAAATATTTAAGGAACAAGTAGAAAACTATTGTAGAGTTTTTTAAAACTGTTTCAGCAAAAGAAAAGTATTTGTCAAAGCTAAGGCAGTGTTTCAAAAATGTAAAAAATTATGGCTTGGATTTTGATACAAACTTGAGGTCGATAGATCTGAATAGGTTGCTGTTGCTAAAAAAACGCCCGTGGATGTGCAATAAATTTGGTCATTTGCTCGCCACAATCAGGGACGGATTTAGGCAGCGAGGGGCCCTAGACCATCTTAGTTTTTGGGGCCCCGTGCAGGTGTGACCTATTTGGGCGTTTGTCAGAAAAGCGTGAAGTGTGCTCCTCGTATGTGTAGTGCCCCCTCAAAAATCTATCTTTTGTTGCGCGGACTTTAATTCTATGATTGTCTTAGATCAGGTGTCTCCAAACTACGGCCCGCGACGCCATTTCATCCGGTCCGCGAAGAGATTTTGTCAATAATGAAAAAATAATATATTTACGAAGAATTTCTTGTTTTGGCAAAATGTTACATATCCCAAAACAATCACATTACGTAACATGTCCGCCTGTCCGACTGTTGTGTAATACCGTATGTGGCCGTCGGACAAAAAAGTTTGGAGGCCTTGATATGGAGTTTTAATAAGCAATCTCTGTTTACGGGAAATCTAGTTAAAATCAACCAAACATAGGATCCAATACTGACAATATTGCTTTTCATCGGAGGCTTGTAGTGTCTGGCGGTCTTGCGTTGATGCGAGCTTTTTGTCGGTGAAAAACTGTGCATCAAGTACCGTTTTTTCTTTTTCATTCCTTTTTTGTAACCGCTTTCATACAAACGGCCTGCATCTCTCTCATGCCCAGATGCACAATATTGTCGTGTTGTTATTGTACCGATAAGAGTCTAGAGTAGACTAGAGATTTGCATTTCCGCTCGTTCGCTCGTTTCAAGGTAATTTGTGAAGTTATGCCTCTGCACAGTTTCGCAAATTTTCATTTAATATTGAGTCGTCATAGGAAAAAGTTGCGCGGGGCCCCCAAAAGCGCGGAGCCCTGTGCCATGGCCTATTTTGCCTATGCGTAAATCCGTCACTGGCCACAATCTCTGCCTTTTCTCGAAAAATATGAGTGACATGATTTGGGCAACCCGAGTTTTTCAACGCCACTATAAATTGGCTGAAGGTATCAGCAGTAAGTTCGCACCTCGCGGAAATCAGGTATTTTTCGCAAGTTAAAAGGTGTTTTCCTTAATTTGTACTTACAGTGTTTTTCAACATGTGTGAAAAACAAGGGAATGACTTTGACGCTTCACGCAATGAGATGAGTTGTGTCATCACGGTGACACATGTAATTGAAAAATAAAAACCAAAAATAGGAAAATATTGCACAAGTTAACGTGAGTAAAACTTGAACATCGATACAACGGTAATGGTTAATTCATGCATTTTTGTGACTCAAATCGCAAAATAACACAAAGGCAACAAAAGAGAAAGAACAGTTTCAAAGAGCAGGTCATAACTGAATGCTGATAAGTATAAAAAAACATCAAAAATCTATGATTTAACACATTTATGTCTTCTAGTCTGTTTGAATCACAAAGGGTTGGCGAAAGACCACACGTGTCAACTGCTCAGCCAACCCTGTTGCTAACATAAAACAAATTTTGATTGAAGACGTTTCACGAGTAATAATAGAAAAGCAACAGGATTCCTCGAATCAACGTCGGATAAAACAAGTAAACAAAACAACAACAACAACAAAAAACAGTGGGGAAAAGCATGCCTATGTACGGGGGTGGGGTTGAGCAACTGGAAAGTTGAAAGATATAAGGGTAAAGAGAGGCACTAAAAACAATAATTGACCGTGAAATACTTTCTGTCTGTTGGAAAAAGTTAAGTGTTAAATGAGAAGAAAATTATGAACACAAAATCTGTGTTCTGCTTGTGCATTCGTGACAGAGATTCCCGGGTTTCTTCAACTCAATTAGTGTACAGTCAGTCAGTTCGGTACAAGCGCGGTCTCGCAGCTAAAAAGAATCAATAGCCTTGCTCTGGTGTCGCCGCATGCTCTTCAAATACATTTTTTTCCTGTTGCTGAAACTTACGAAAGTCTGCAGAAATTATTCGCTTTGTTGCAATTAAAACTTAAACAACACTTAAATATTTGCCAATGCCAGCCCAAGTTATGAGAGAAACCAATACCTACAGCGCAAAAATGAATCTAAGGATTTGGAACTTTCACAGCTGCGCAATTGGTCTCGAAGCGTCACGCCGTGAACAGTTCACACACATGCAATCTATCCCGCTTGCATGGGAGTCGGGAAGATTTTTCCAAGGGGTCAATAAAAGATTTTTCAAGGTGGGAGCGGCAATGTTTTTTCCAAGGGGTATATAATAGTGGTGAAATTTTATGTAACCAACTCGAAACTAAGAGAAAAACATTTTTCTACTACACATTTTCAAAAACCAGGGCTTCAAGGCATCCTGCAATCCCCTTCCGCCGCCCATGACCACTTGCATTTGAGATAGCACTCCACCTCAGCCATTACCCGCGATTTATGACCTCAGGTGACGATCGGAACAAAGCCCGATTTAAAATGCGAAACCTTCCGTATTGTGACCACGGAGCGACAGAGCGCATGTTGAATTGCGTTTGCTTTACCAACGCGTATATTAATCTTGTGGTGCTTTCCGTCACCCGTGAATACCACCGCAAGACACTGGAACTTTTCGACCAACAGCAGTGTATTGCTGCTTACTTGCAGCGCGCACTGGCTTGGGTTTCTGCAGAGACATAATACCTCAGTCTTTTCATTGTTAATTTTCATTCACGCTTGGTCGCACGCAGCTGAAAACTTATCAAGTGCGTGTCGAAGGTGCTGTTCAGAGGACGCAAGTAGCATCAAATTGTCTGCAACATGCAAACGGTTGGTTTTGTTTTTATCAGGTTTTGAAATTAATATGATTTTGCTTGATAAAAACCCAATAACATTTTTGGAATTACTACTGTCTTTCGATGCGTAGTTTATCAGCGAATTATTAATTAAGCAAAGCACACTTTTTTAGCTATTTTAATAATACTCACGCATGGAAACCAAAGCATCGATACTCCCATCAAAAAGTCTGTTTCTGAGTTTTGTGACAAATAGTCCCATGGCTGAATAGGTCCTCTCTGGTTCCACTGATACGGGCCTGATTGCAAGTAAGGCTTGGTAGAGTTTTTCAAGATTTATCAGGCCTCTTTTTTTAGCTATGGATCACATACAATGCGACGAATTTATTTAAAGACACTTGGCGGCAGGCCGATGCCGGGTTAATGCCTCTTGTCTAGTCAAGTTAGTGGGCACAAAATAAACGGCAGCAAACGAACAAACAAGATAAACGGCGGTAAACGAACAAAAAAAAGAAACCAATCATGAAGCGGCAAGGCAAATACTATAACCAGGATGCACAAGAAAATGGACCAGTCAAGATTGTCAAACAATGGATTTAATAGCGCCCACTGTGCTTAAGAAATCGAGACAGTGCTGTGAAGATGACTACTGTTGGTTGAAATAACAATTCCGGATGGCCAAACAGGTGAATATGGATTAACGTTTTATTAGTGATAGTAGATTATTGTGACTGATTATAAATTTTTTTGTTGAGCAAGTTTTTTTTAGTGTTAGGAGAAGTAAGTTGCGATGGTGCAAGGAAAAATTTCACTGCAGGAGGTGTTCGAGCGTTTCCGTATACCAGGCCCGTAACCAGGGGTGCGCAGGGGGGCAAAAGTCCCCTAGAAAATTTTTCGCCCACCTTGGAAAAATGTGTTGGATACAATTTGAAAATATTGGACGTAGTTTAAAAAATTTGGGGCCCTCTCAGAAAACTCTTCGCCCCCCTGGTGTCCCAAGCTGGTTACGGATCTACGGCGTAGACCCGCAATTTCACTGACCAAAGGACTTCATATTAATGTTTGAAGGGCTGTGACCAAGGCGAAACATACAGCGTAATGAGGTGGCGGACGGATTTGACTATCGGGCTTATTTTTTGGAGGCTCAGGAAGACTCATTTCTTTTTTCACAATTTGTGATCGGGTCTCTTCTTGTTCAGTAATCAGAACTGGAAAAGGGAGCCCTATACCACTCTACCAGATGATCCCTGGTGAAAAGGGGCCAACAAATTTGACTGGGAACCATTGTTACGGCATATAGACACACCAGAACTGAATTCGCCAAGAACTGATTTCACATGTTCCCCCTTTCAATTTATCTAATACGTCAAAGAAATTGATCCTCCTACGACCCATAGCTTCCTGATATTATCTAAGCCAGGGCTTCACAACTTTTTGTTCTGCGACCCATTTTGAAAATGTTTTTTCTGTGCGACCCCATGAATGGATAACCTTGAGCCCTAGATACTACTAATACGTGTAAACGTTCCATTACAAAAGTCAAAGGGCATTTTTGTGTGTGGAGAAATCATAAAAACGCACACAATCCACGAAAATAACTATACAGTAATAAAACTACCACGTAATGGAAACAGTAAGGCAAAAAAAATTAACAAGAAATAATTCAGTTTGGGGAAGTTACCAAACATAACTAATTGGATTGGAGCACTTGATGATTTTTACACAGAACATCCATTCGTAGATTGATGTAAGACAATTCAGAACGAAGGTCATTTTCAACATTTTTCAGAAAGGATCGGTTTTTGTACTTGATGCTTATCAATTACGGGAATGCAGCTTCACACGAAAAAGTTGTGCAAAAGTCTAAGAGTTTATGGGTGGCTAGATCTGAAATGACTGGGCATTCATTTCTTGTTCTTATCCAAAAATGACATTAACTCTGGTTTGAAACTTCCAGTTGCAAATTATTCTCGTTTGTAACTCCGTAAATTCATCCTGGACATGGCAGGTGTGTGGCATCCTGAAATTTAAATTGTGTNNCATAGGCGTAACCAGGGAGTTGCTAAGGGAGGAATGCCTCCTAAATTTCTAGCATATCTTNTTTTTTTGTGCGGTGACCNAAACCAAATACTATTGCTCGCTGAAAGTCAAAATATTTGGCCCATCCNAAAATTTGGGCAGGCTACGCTACAGTTGTGTATGGTTTGTGGATCCAATTTTTCCTGAATCAAAGTCCAAAGTACTTCTGAAACTGTGTGTGAAGCTTTCAACTTTAGTCTAAAACTACACAGTGTGCTCTCAAAGCAGTTAGCCTAGCCCTAGACGACTAGACATAGAGTTCTATGTATAAGCATGGTTTCGTGTCAGAATGAATGCAAATGGGTCAATTTTGGTCAGTACGTTAAAACAATCATGACGTAACAACGCATAACTTGTTGTGTTTGGTTGACTATAATCATTTGATAGCTCAGGCAGACATCCTGGTAAATAACTGACATCATGAAACATGAAACATGGTATTGCTCCTAAAATGCAGCAGAAATAGATTCACTCCAAGTATATTTTTAAATTTTTTCTAAAGTTTACAAAAATTTGTAATCTGATTTGGTAAGCCAATTTTTTTGCGGCCCCAAAATTACATTTCACGATCCCAAATGGGGTCGCGATCCATAGTTTGAGAAGCCCTGATCTAAGCCAATCATTGTAGAGTGCATTGTGGGTATCTTCGTTGTAGAAATTTGCCTTGGTAACGTGGAAGTTGTGTGGGTAACGTTGATGGATACACGTTGATTGTAAGCATTTTTAGTATAGTCTGGTAAGAAATTATTCATGAAAATTGTGTTGTAGACTTGAGTTGTATCCTTGCACTGTACAAGAATGAATAGCCGGTTTGCAAGGTATACAATCAGGTAAAATCATATTCGTAGCAGAGTTGCAAGTCGGGCCTTTTCGGGTCGGGCCTCGGTGTCAAAATGTTTCGGGGCATTTTCAGGCCTGCATACAAAACTTTTTCATAACATTCAGAGTAACGATTTGTTTCTTTCGTGACGTTTGTTGTGCTCACCGCGGTTATTTCTGTGAGTGAAGGGATTGTGATTTTTCTTCAGCTAATTCTTTTTGCAAAAACAGCTGCGTTCTTTTGTTCTCTGCGGGATTAGCCTCACACGACTTTTGAGAAGGCGGCAGCTGTGAGGAAATTAGCACGCGATGGCATCGCGTCGAAGAGATCAGTCACTCCCGCGATTCTTGTCTTGTTTCAAGAAACGATGGCCTGCAAACAGGGTTTTCATGCCAATGGCGCTATACTAGATAGTTCCTTTTATGCCTATAGCGCCATCATGGATAGTTTGGTGAAAGTTACATATTTTCATGAGAAACATTACATTCTGCAGCATTATCGTTAAATGACAAGCTAAGTTTGTGCTTGTTTAAGCCACTGTTTTGGTCAAGGTGTGATAAAGCCGTACACTTGCAGCTATACCAGTACACTACGTTTTTTGATACTCCGCAGTTGTGCTTATTTTGACTCACTCGGTAAATTTGGCTTTTGGACTGAAATTGGGCTTCAAAAATAAATTTCGGGCTCGGGTCAGGTTCGGGCTTGTGATTTCGGGCCCGGGCCGGGTTCGGGCTTCAAAATAAGACCAGTTTACAACTCTGATTCGTAGCCCGGGCCAGTAATATTCAGTGTATCTTGCATCAAAGTTGTCGAGTGAAAGCTCAACACAATGTACCAAAGAGAAATCCAGGTATTTAACCAATAACACTGTATGTTTCATGGTAGCACAGTTATTTTAGCCAATGAGCAGTCGTTTTACAGCAGCGTTTAGAAGACTTTATCACAAGATGGCCTTAATTTTATTAACATTGTGAAAATCAATATCGTGTGTTTGTCGGCAAAAACTTCCTTGAATTTCAGCGATATTCCAGAGAGAAGTAAAACCTTTTACTTATATTCGAGTTAGTAATGTAGAAAAACATTTTATTCTTTGCGTGGTATTATTTTTTCGTCATGTTTGTCCATGTGGTTTTGTAATGGAAGTTCGCTGCTATCATGCTACTTAAGAAAATCATAGCTTAACTGCTCGTTAGATCAATCAAATTTTTGCTCTTCTCGTGTGATGTCAGAAAAACAGCCTAACGTCAAATCATAAAGTTTTCCTTAAATGATGATTTAGGCAGTCCTTTTATATAATAAGGTCATCGGTCACTTACCGCACTTGTACAATAAAATTATAGTTGATTCATTTCGATTAAGTTTATTCTGTGATAGTCTCTATCTATTTTGGTTGTTTGATTTTAAACGACTACCTCTATAATTTTATTGACAGTGCTGCTATAAATTTTGCACTGTTTGATGCAGTCGTCTTTTTTAAAAGCACATACTTAATTTATGTGTAGCATTTGCTATTATTGCTGTTTATCGCTAATTCGTATCCATTTTTGTTTCCTTTGAAAACCACCTGTCGTGTGATAGGTCGAAAGGGTAGGATGATTTCCTGACAAATTCACACCAGAAGAGTCCACAATATGTTTGTTAGATCTTCCGATTTATTATTTCAGATGTTAGGCAGCCGTTCTCATGTCATCGGTTTACACTGTATATGTAGTGAAAGTGAAACTACAAAAGCATTAGATATAACTATGTTGATAAAAACATTTGTATCTTTGAAAGCTAGGAGAAAGTCATTTTCCTAGCTTGAAATTTAATAAATGCTGATGAACTCTAAAGTATTTCCGTTATAGCATGTCTGATTTTTCAGTATGTTATGTTGACGCTGTAGAAACACGCTTTTATGAACATTTGTCAAAATAAATCGACGTTTCTGTTTATGCAAATAATATGTGTTAAATGCAATGTACTGTATTTCATATTGGGGACCCCAAAGTTCAGGCTATTCTGGCCAGTGCCACCTAACACAGGCCCGTTGTCTTCACTCACATGGATAACACGGATTCTGTGCTTTGAGTTCAAATGGCTGATCAAACTTTTGGTGCTGGCCCTTTAAGTCCTGCGTGCGCCACTTTTTTGCAAAATGTTCTGCCACTGCGCAACTCGATAACCCGCCAACTGATTGAGCTAGAGAGCCGTCCAAACCCTCTACGGATTCGGGAAGTCTTCTAGTTTAGATAGTTTAGATCACAAAAAATTTTTAGTTTTGGGTTTGGGGTAGTTTGTGGGTGACATCATAATGGGGCAGGTTTTCGCGTATTTTTGGCTGAGGTTACCTGGCCCTGGGGGGCAAAAAGCCTTTTTTGGCTCAAGCGTTTTTATGGAAACTAGGCTATGATCCGAGTGTTTGGAGTCCTTGATTGGCTTTATAGCATATCTGGAGCCAACATTATGACTCAATAACATTATGACTCAAAAATTGGGAAAAAATTCAAGTCCCGCAAAAAGGTAACATTGGCCATTTTGACTAAACGCCATAACTCGCCATCCGACAAAAAAACGTCATCGACAAAAACCCGATTGAGCGTCATCGACAAAAAAAACGATTTGCTAAAGAGCTGTTCAAACCCTTTAATGGGAAAGTCTTGTAGTTTAGAATTAAAAAAATTATTTTAGGGTTTGGAATTCGGGTTTTTTGTCGATGACGTCATAATGGGAGTATGTTTATGCATATTTGGATGAGGTCATCAGGCCCTGAACGCCAACGCTAAGGACCATTTTTTGACTCGAGTTTTTATTGGAAAGTAGGTTTCATACGAGCCAAAAAAACGCAAATTAATTAGGGAAATCTGCGCTAATCCCCTAGGGAATAAGAAATTAATTTGCGTTTTTTGACCATAATTCTGGCTCCAGAAACGCTGGAAACTCGATAAAGGACTCTAAAGACGCGTATTATACTTTCCAATAAAATTTAGAGCCACGAAATCGGCTCATTGGATCGGCCGATGACGTCATCCAAAAAACTGCAAAACCTACCCAAATTATGACGTCATTGACCAAGAAACGGAAATCCCAAACTTAAATTTTGTTTTTTATTCTGAACTACAAGACTTTCCGAGTCTTCAGAGGATTTGAACAGCTCTTTAGCTCAATCTACTTCTGGTAGTTACTGGGGCCCGGGAGGATGAAATACGCAATTCTGCAATCAAGCATAAAAGTACTAGTGCGAGCCAGTTTCCACCATAACAACTAACCTATTTCTAAATTTTAGCAAGGTAGCTGTTTTGGCTATATTCTAACTAGTATTGCTATACCAACAAGCTATACAAGTTTTGATGAGGACCCTATAAACTCAGTGGACCTGATATCGCTATTCGTACTCCGGATAAAATCTCTCTCAGAGGCCCTGGCAAAGACGTAGGTGCACGAAGTTACTTGGATGAAATGTAATGCACTACCTAAAAATGCATGTTCTTGCTGCCCCAAAGAAACAAACCAATTTCCACGCTTGTTTTCAACTTGCTTCAAACCAAACTATTGTTTTGCCCATGTTTTGAGCCGTTTGTTTTAGTGGGACTTCAAGAAATCATGGGCTACCATCTCCTGTGCCTATTTTCGCTAGTAATGCTTCTTTGTACATTAATTCAGGCCCGTAACCAGCTTGGGACAACAGGAGGGGCGAAGAGTTTTCTTGGGAGGGGCCAAAAATTTTTGAACTGTGTCCAATAGTTTCAAACGATGTCCAACACATTTTTCCATGGAGGGCGAAAAATTTTCTAGGGGGGCTTTGCCCCCCTGCGACCCTGGTTACGGGCTTGCATTAATTGTATGTTTTAGATCAGTTATTTTTGTTTGGTTATATAAAATCATATTTTCTGAAAAACAAAGTCAGGTCATAAAAAATGGCCCTAGTTATTACCTAAACAACTCCAATCGAAATTCTGATACTGGTCGATCACGTCGATGCACACTTGGTTTTTGCTTCGCATCATGTGTGTTTCAAAAAACAAAAATTGCATCTTTTTAATGTGACCATGCTTAGTTGTATTTGCTTTAGGGAAGACTATCGTCAGCTCAAACTTGGCAAAATTTTAAACAGAGGAATGGGACGGGAATCTATATGCCTGGATGGCCTTGTGATAAAAACCTCCACCATTCTGCTTGTAGGTCGATAATTTGCTTCCCTACCTGGATGGGAGCAAAATCTTGGAAATGTGCAAACACAGCAATACTGCCAGGTGTTCGGCGTACAGGAATGCAGCAGTGAACTTTCCAAACCGTAGGGACCAATTACGGCCATGACGACAAGGGATGCAGTCCGTTCGTCTTGTTTGTCCTGCGTTGTCACTGAAAATACAACTTGAACGACGAAGCAGTTGCGCTGATGTCAGAGAAGCGTTTTCACAGTAGAAAACAAGCCACCTTCCTAGCATCGATTGAATCGGCGTTGCACGCATGAGTTGTGCTTGTCTTGCTCGCTTATGTTTTTTCAAACATTAACCGGAGGTGAACTGATTCGTGCCCGTTTCTGCTTTTGAGGTTCTGTCCATTCATGATGTGTTTACCTAACTGAAACTACTGAGCCAATAAATTTTGTTTGCTAAGGTGATGAAGTATCATCGTTGAGCTTTCACCTGTAATTCGCTTAAGCTCTCCCTATAAGTCCCGCGATCGCCCAAATTTTGGCGCAGGGTTTGCAACGCTATAACTCGCCAGCCGATTGAGCTACAAAGCTGTTCAAACCATCTACGGATTCAGCAAGTCTGCTAGTTGATATTGAAAAAAAATTTTCGTTTTGGGTTTTCTCTGAGGGAGGACGTCACAAGTGGGGGTGTCATTTTCATTTTTTTGGCCTAGTTTAGGCCTAGTTTACGCGGTCCTGGACGCCAATCCAATGAGCCAATTGTTTCCCTCAAGTTTTTTTGCGAAATTAGGCTATTCTCCGAGTCTTTAGAGCCCTTGATTGGCTTTCTAGCATATCTGGATCCAAAATTATGCCACAAAAAACAAAAAGTGGTTAAAATTTCTACCCCTACAAAAAGAAACCAGGGTTGAATAACACCCAGTTTGGATATGGCCATAACTCGCCGCCAGAATAGGCTAGAGAGCTGTTCAATCCCTCTAAAGACTCGTGAAGATTAGTAGTTTAGACTGCAAAAAAAATTTTAGCTTGCGATCTCGGGTTTTTTGTTGATGTTTACATAATGAGAGGATGTTTATGCATATTTGTTTACATTTGGATGATGACGTCATATCCTTGGAGTCGAACAATCCATGAGATTTTGTGGCTCAAAGTTTTTTGGATTCTAGGCTACAATACGAGTCTTTAGAGGGTTTGATGAACTGTCTAGCATTACTGGTTCAAACGTAGTGGTACAGTAAGCAAAAATAATCAGGGGAATCCCCATTAATTTTCTAGAGTCTAGAGAATCCTTACAAGATTAGGGGTCTTTCGGCCATAACTTGAGGACCAGAAACGCCAGTAAGACCATCTAGGCCTCCGAAGCTTCATATTCCAGCCTAGAATCCAACCAAAGTTTGAGCGATTATTTTGGCTCATTGTCCGGGTGATGATGTCATAAAAGAATAACCAAAAAATAGCAAAACCTACCCTTTTTCTAACGACACCCACCGAAAACCCCGAACACGAACCTCAAAAGTTTTTTTTAATGCAAACTGCAAGGCTTCACGAGTCTTTCTCGAGGGTCGCCAATAGATCTTGATCATATTCTCGCGGCAGTTTTCTCTAGAAAAAAGCCGTCAGTGGGAGACTCATGCTTTTTCTGCAGTTTTGGACTTTGAGTACAACGGGGTTTTTGGACTATAACTTTGGTTCTAGACATGCTAGAAGGTCAATCAAGAGCTTCATAGACGCGGATGATCGTCTAGTTCCAATGATCGTCTAGTTTGAGCTATATGATCGTCTAGTTCCAATGATCGTCTAGTTTGAGCACGCGGATGATCGTCTAGTTTGAGCTATAAAAAATGGCTCATTGGATTAGCGCCCAGGGCCAGTTAAAGTGGGCCAAAAATTCAAAAACATGCCTTCTTTGTGACGTCACCAAGATAAAACCCCACCCAAATCAAAAAATTTTTTTTAATCGAAACTAGAAGACTTGCTGAATGCGTGGATGGTTTGAACAGCTCTGTAGTTATAGTAGCTGGCGAGTTATAGCTTTTCAAGCGTTTAAAATCCGTGCCAAAATGTTGGCGGACGCGGGACTTAAAGGATTTTAAAGACCGAATATCCCAAGGGCGTCAAACAGCAACCGATGAATGCAGATCGCTAGAACAGGGCCAGCGCAAGATATTCCAGCGCCGCCCTAGGTGAGTTTCATTTTTAGCGCCCCCTGCTTGATGACGTCATTCTGTTTGACCTGTTCAGTCAACCGTGACACGACCTTTTTGCAAATTAACCTTCTGTTTTCCGGTGTGTCCTAGACAAGGTCCATTCCACTACCGCAGCACCCTTCTACTTCAATATAACTTTTTCCGTTGCACATAAGCTAGATAGAACTTTTACAGAAGCTAATTTATTACATTAATACCGAGTTCAGGTGGACACCAAATTCATAAAATATTACTCACACAAATGACATCCAGCATAGACCTTAAAACTCTTTGTCTTCCTGGTCTTGTCTTTCTTGGTGAACTGGCTGACAATGTCCTTCATGAGAGGTAGTCTCTGACCTACTAGACACGTGAATTAGATCTACCAATCTCTCTTGCAACATGGTTGTGTGATTTTATCAGCTTCAGCAGAGAAAAGCTCCTTTCCCAGTGACTACGGACCTACGGGCATAGGAAAGGTTAGCAGAATTCGAAAGTATGCTGGTATGTTTGGGAAACGTTTTATCAGCCTGTGTCTGTGAAGAAATGCAAAGTTTCCAGAGGATCTCTTCGAAGAAACTATACACAGAGTTCCAGAGTTCTTCTGCGTCAATATCTTAGCCATGTTTAATGTTTATTACAAAGTTTTGCAGTGATGAAGAAATAACTTGGTTTGGTTAGCTAGACTGGACATTTCTCAATTTTCTGAATGTTTAGAGAAGCCAAAGACAGAGCTATGCTCTTGCAACTGCTGGAAGCGTTCTCATTAGATGAGATAGCTGTGTCGAATGTAGCGCATTAAAAATTGACCGTGAAGCTTTTGACGGGATCTTCTATGGCAGTGCATAAAAAGATGTTTAGATTAAAAAATTTCAGGTTTTCTTAATCAGCCTCTCCTAAGTCTCTCCTTCACATGTCTTTGTTTGTCATTACAAACTGAAAATGCTCACTTTGCTGCCTTGAGAACAACATTTTTTCGTTATTCATGAAATATTTCTCCACTTAATGACGACAGTTCGCTCTGTTTCAGATTCAACGAGGTTTATCGCGCTTTGTTAGATGATGGTAATAGCGAGATTTAGCTTAACGTACAAATCTGATGTTGAAAAAGACAAAAAAATGATGTTAATGAGACTGAACCCAGTGGCAACGCTGCTTGGAACGTTGCAAATGCGCAAGAATGAGATTTCACTGCGCAGCTGGTCTGGTGGCATTGCGCACCTAAGAGGGAAGATTGTTTACGGCAGTGGTTCCCAACCGGGAAGGAATTCCTCCACAGGGGGGAATTTCATGAATTCAGGGAAGGAATTTCTACTTTATTACAGCTAAGTTACCTATTCATTGTAAATGTTCTACTTTTTTTCAGTTGACATTGGGTTTTTCAATTAGTTGAATCACTTTATATGTGTAAATACAGTATCACACATTTCTTACAAACTTTGGTGCCATTATTTGACAAATAGTTTTTGTCCCACTTTTACTGATCAAGCTATTGTCGTCAATAAAGACCATTGTTCCAATTGTAGTTAATACTAGCCTACGAACCCGAACAGGGGAGGAATGAACGTTCCATAGGGGAGGAACGCAAAGTTCCAAAATAAGCAAAGGGAAGAATGCATTAAAAAAGGTTGGGAACCACTGGTTTACGGGGTTCTTAACCCCGCTCAGGTGTATTTAAAAAAAACATGTTGGTGTAACTTGCCCCACTCTTACAAATTTTTTCCCCCCAATACCAAAGCTTACGCAAACGTTGCAGGTGCACAGGCATGTGTTTGAACAATTCCGAAACTATTCCCAAGCTCATCTCACCCTAAAAAAGAACGTTGTTGCATGTCGGAAAATTTATATTATTTCAAAACCAAACACATCCCCCTCTCCAAAAACGCGGGTAGTACAGTTCCAAACGGCACGAAAAATACACGAAAATATCCGAAATTCCGCCAGTTACCTTTATTGGTGGTCTATAAAAGACCCATAGCATGATGTGTTCGAAACTGCTGGAAGTACATGCAAAAAAAGTGAATTTGGTTGAGACATGAAAATTTGTTGTTTTTATGAATTTTTGTGAATTCTAGCACATAAGGTATACTTTACCCCAACTGCACAAATTCCTTTACGATAATATCTGGCAATCTGTTGCACAGAATCGATCAAAAAAAGGTAAAACAAAATGATTTCAAACACGCAGTAGCTGCAACGCTTGTTTTGAGTTAACGCACCTTTTACAAAGTAACAACAGGGTTGTTAATGACAGATTAATGTGTTATTCAATTCTCTCACAAGCATAACCGGGCGAAGTACTTGTACGCACAACCACAACGCTTGCAGACAAACCTCTTTCACAAAGTAGCAACGTTGAAGAGTGCTATACGACTAAATCAAAGTGCATGCAACGCTTTCCTTTCAGCAGAGTTTGGGCAGAAGATTCGAAAGTGTTCCTTGCAGACAGGGGCTCCACACTTCCGGCACACGAACCTAGTCTTGTCTTTGCAATGGACCGCAAATTTGGCAGCGTTTTCTTGCCGTCAGTGGTTCATGGACTTGCGCCGGTTATCGCTGATGTCAACTTACGAAATATTGGCCTATTGTAGATGGTGGACTGTATGGCGGGAGGCATCATCGTTGCTATGCTAGGCCATGTTACTTTGGTCACAGGGAGATATTTCACTTATTTTTTATGAATAAAACTCCTGCACAGACCTGTGCATTTGAAAACCTTTGGAAATTGTTGCAGGTTCGGGCGTTCTTCAATCAATGTAGGCTCTGGTGTTTTTCAAAATGCCGTGGTGTTGAATAACAACAACTGGAACAAATTTCTTATACTGTAGAAATAGATCACAAGCTTTCCAATGAAAACTCATCTCGCCTCCTTCCCAAGGGAAAATGATGAAGAGAAAGGTTTCTGGTGCTTGGCAATTACCGAACGGTAAACTGAGTTACGCGGGTCGGCTCTGCTTCTCGTCAAGAACGTTTTGATTGATCTGCCAAACCAACGCGCTTGGCACCACATGAACATGTCAAAACGTATTTTCCGCTGACTGGCAAAGTTGTCTTTGACTAGTTTCTTGCTGGACCATTTAGGTGTACTTTGTCCGCTCCTGGCAACCCCCCCCCCTCTTAACTTCATATGTATAAAATTTAATGTAGATTTCATGGGCGCAATTTGGTGGGGGACACGGGGACATAATATGCCAGGTCCCCCACTTTTTCTCGTAGGGTTTTTATTTGGAGAGGTTTCAAAACTAAATGTTACATTTTTCACGTTTTGTGTGAAGAGTTTTTCATGTTAGATGTTACACATAGCCATGTTGATGTAGGAACAGAGCTTGGTGTGGTATCACTGATTCTGATATTTTTATAAATTTTTACTTCAAAAATGATTTGTAGCATTTTGCAAGTTTCTAGAGACAGCAAAAGATTATTAACTGCCTCTGTCCCACATGTATCTAGTGTGGTTTACTGTAAGAAGGTCGCTGTCTTGAAACAGGGAAGTTTAACGGCTGCACACGTGAGAGACCACAGTACAGCCGTGATTTGTTTCGTGCAAAAACGTTGGCTATTTGCTTTAATGTAACGTTGGTTGTCACGTATTCAGAAACAGACAGCGTAAAATTTAAAGATGCAAGCGTAGCCTATAATGTTAGAGAGTTA
>JGI24158J21664_10002268_pt1 | contig 23098 bp, 17 predicted proteins | sample Ectturendosymbi3_FD_21664 | JGI IMG/M metagenome (IMG submission 21664)
CTGCACAATATTGATATCGCAGTTGTCTCTGAATGTCTTTGTCATCTGAGAGCTCAGTATCCAATAAAATCCCCAGATGTTTGTATTGGTCAACAGATAAAGCACACGCAAAACAGTGTTAGCTTTACCAACCCGTGTATCAATCTCATGGCGCTTCGCCTCTCGTCACTCGTAAATACTACCCCTAGGTACTTGAACTTATACACCTGCCGCAGTGTATTGCCGTTGACTTGTCGCATACACTGCCTTGGGTTTGGAGAGAGACATAGTACCTCGATATTTAGTGATGATTTTCATTCAGGATCGGTCGCACGCGGCAGAAAACCGATCGAGTGCATGCTGAAGACTGTTGAGAAGAAGATAGAAGTACCAAATCGTCTGCAAAAAGTAAACGGTTTATCCTGCAGCTCCCGACTGTGACACCCTCATCGACTCCGCTGTGACTGTCTATCCAATTCATGTATACCAGTGGTTCTCAACCCCGATTCTGAGTGCCGCACTCGGCTCCCAGGCACCTTTTGTGCGGCCCTCATAAGTCTTTCAATAAAAAGTCTAATATTTTATGTAACAGACTTCGTTTTGCTGTAAAACAAAACGTGTCAATTGAATTGCGTTAAAAATATTTAGTGAGGCTCTCCAACAAAAGCGTACGTATGGATTTGGCTTCCTTCAGCGAAAAGGTTGATAACCACTGATGCAGACTATGCAAAGTAGCGGTGACAGCACACACCCCTTTCGGAGTCCAACACTAACGGTGAACGGTCGTAATTTAACTATCCCTACACGGACACAAACGTCTGAGCAGGAATGCAGTGACTTGACTGCCAGTAACAGGCGGCCGTCAACACCGTGCTCACGCAACATTCCACAAAGCTTTTCACAAAGAACCCGGTCGTATGCTCTCTCAAGGTCGACAAAGCATGTGAAGACGTCTTTTGCATAATCCCAAGATTTCTCAAAATTTTGCTGGAGAGTGAAATGTGGTCTGTAGTGTTACGGCCGTGACCAAAACCGCATTGGATATCATTCAGCTTTGATTCAATTATTTCCGGCATCTTTTTTCAAGGCCCTTTGCAACGTAAATGTTAATTATTTGAAAATTCCCAAAACACATCGTTGGCCACATGTGGCCCGCCGGCCGCGTATTTGAGACCCTGGTCTAGAGGTTGGTGATGTTGGAGAGAAAATTTCGAACCCAACACTGACCTTGCTTTAGCTTTTCAATGTTTCACCTGTTAGCATTGCTCGTAGATGTAAGGACTGACGATGCGCAGTGTTACGTGAAATCGATTTCCTGTTGAATAGTTGTGATTGATTCCTTCCTTGTTTCACCTGTGGAGTGAAGTTACTCGTATATAGCAATATGTTACAGTACATATAAATATGTAGCAGTGTACAGCAGTATAAAAATCTTTGTAGCAATATACTGCAATATTAGCAGTGTGTGGCTGCATGCAGCCTTTTGTATCTGTATGTAGCACTGTGCGGCACTGAGCTGCTGTACGTAGCAGTAGGGAAGGTGTGGAACCCATGGAACGGATTTTTTCAAACGGGCGTAGAACCTAGATTATCCAGCGAAAGTTGCTGAAATTTTGTTCAGTTGATGGTTTATGCACCAAAATTGTTCATTCCAGTTTTATAAAAATCAATGAATGTTTTGTATTGTTTTTTTAAGTTTGAGAAATTTTCAATTTTGTTCCGAAGGTCCCACCGGAACACCCCATAGAGACCGATGGAACAATTCGTTGTTATAAATAACAAACAGCGATTTTCTCGATGTGCTCACCAAATTTTTTGGGTATGCTTTTTCGTTGTCAAAAATAGCTTTTCAGCAAAAATCAGTTCGCATCAGCCAAACTTTTTTGTTTTACATATATAAGTTTAACATACAAATGTGAAAAATGTGAGTTATTTGAGTGCTCTGCAAATGCTATTTCGCTACGTTTGAACAAAATTCTATTCGCATCATTCAAAAACTTTGTAATTTTTGTTGCAAGTCGTATTTTATGTGTAAACTAAGAAGATGAACTCACAATTTTTATCAAATCTTGTATAAAAACACCATAAAAACGAAATAAAAATTACATATTTTCAGGTTTTTACCTCCAGGAACCAATGTTTAGGCTATATTGCATTACACTGATATTCAATGCACTTAGAAAATATCTGCAGTGTTTGCCCCTAAATTCCAGATCATTTCTAGTGAAACTTCAGGGCGATTGTATAAGGTTTTCAAATTGTTAAAAAAACTTCACATTATGAGGATTAAAAGCCATAGTTCTTGTTAAGCTTGTTGAGTATACATTTCTGAGGCTGAGACTCCCACGTCGCTTTCGAAATTCTCTCAGCTAGTCCTGTTTTGCTTTTTGTTTCCACTCCGATGATTTTTAGATGTTGTTATCGTTGATTTTAACACATTTTAATGCAAACAGACAGGTTTTCCTTTTGTTCAATGAATACATCGATTGTGATAAGAAATCATATTGTCCTTTAGAGCACATTCCTCTTCTCCGGTAACACAGAGACTTGCACAAAATATACTTTATGTTAACCTTACCTTGAAGCTAAAACGTTAAAAAGTGAAAATTAGTTATCTAAATTGCGACCGCAGACTACCTTGAAATGGTCTCCCCATTACTCTGTGTAAACGCTTTAGGTTTTCGATCGGCTGTAAAGATGAAGAGTGGCCAGTGGAGTACCCATTGTTTGGCACCTGTCTGAAGTTCAATCTATTTGATTTTTTGACATCATAAAATATTGTATTTAGGTTGTTCGCAGTAAATAAACCCCAGGTGGTCTTTACTTTGTGCAATAAACTTTTGCAAAAACAAGGAATCATGAATTGAGGGACCAATGGAACACTCGCGTTCCATGGGACCCATCAACACCCATTTTTTGAAAAGTGCACGATTTTACACTGCATCCCAAACCTATCATCCCAATTTTCTCTCATATATTTTTTTAACTCCCAACCTATCCTGGGAAACGTTTGGATCTTTCTACATTGAAATTATGACAGACAAAGAAATCGCCAAACGTTTGCAAAATATTTTACTTTGCTGCCTTAAAAACAAAAAAGTGCTTACATTTTTTCAGATCGGCACAGATTCTTCCGATTAACAGACAACACTCTTGTCCATAAATACAATATTCACAACCACATAGCAAAAGAATATGTTCACCACCTGGGAAATAATTTAAATGTTTCTTCGGTCCCCGTGTTCCATGGGTCCCGCACTTCCCCACGCAGCCTACAGCACTGAGATGCACTACGCTACATAATGCAGGATAGTACATCTCAGTGTTGTAGGCTGCGTGGGTTCAACACCGTGCAACGCTATGTAACACCGTGCAACAATGTGCAGGAAAATATAACGCAACAGGCCTACAACAGCATGTAGGCCTTCAAGTATGTTGTAGTAAAAACACAATACAAGTGAATGTTGCAGCATATCTAAGCATGAACAGTATCAAACAGTATGCAGTGGTTGCTACCAGTATGTAGTACTGTGTTGCAGTGTGTAGCAGTTTCTAGCAGCATTCAGTCTATATGCCACTATGAATCAGTATGTAGCAGTACGTAGCAGTGCATAAAATTGTATAAGTTTAGATTTGTTTCTAGACCCGTCAGAAAACTTCCTGTGATTGTGACGTCACAGTATTGACGTTAGGATTTTCGAATCTTGGATTAACTACAGTAGAGTTAAGAACCTCATAGTTTCGCATGAAGCTATTCCCTCTGAAATTTTGATCACGATTGAACATTCAAACTGTTTCATTACGACGCTCCAAATTGCAGTAATACATTCTCGAATTGTAGCAGCCAACTACTGAAATAAAATGCAAAAACTAACCAAAAAGCTCCCTGATCATCTGTATGAATATGCATGAATTTTAACGACAAACTTTTGGGCAAAAAATCTTCCGATGACACAGGAGAAAATTGGCCAGAGTTGCACCTTGTTTTCTAAACCACAGGTTTGTCAGAGCCTTTTCAAGATACCGAATCCAGCGCACCCTCTGGCGTGCAGAGGTCCGGTGATGCTCGGAGCGACTGCTTGATTGGATGCCCCCTACCAAAATCTAGTATTGAGCAGTGGCGTATGGTAGTCATTGTCACTGGATATACGCTATTTGTGACGTCACAATATGACGTCATATTCATGTTTGCAACCAACGTTCTGGCGAAGGTAATGACACAACATGCATATCTGGGGACGCCGGAGCAGCGGTAGAGCAGTAAAACAGTTGAGGGCTATGGAAACTTCTAAAAAAAAAAAATTACCAATCATGTTTGTTTCTGTTCAACAACAATGTTGGTCTCAAAATAACAACGAAATTTGCAGAAAATCATTCTGAATTTTCTGGACGCCCAAAAAGCTGCAATAAATTTGTTTCAAGTCGATCTTGATAAACTACGAAATTACCTGCAATAATATTATGAAAAGCAGTGTTGTTGGAGGTGGGGGTGCAAGCGCACCATCAAAAGTTTTGATTTGTTGAAAATCTCGACAAAATCCCTGAAATACGGGTAGAAGTGGCGCTCAACATTGCTTGACTTCAAAAAATGGCGCCCAAGATTTGCAGAAAACACATGAAGACCTTTTTTGGAGGTCACACTATAAAAAGGTCTTAATGATCTCTGTGGGCGGAAAGTTGTTTTTCGGGGATGTTTGGGGAAATTCGCGCAAATATTCTTCGCAACCCCAAAAGTTTGCCTGCTCCTACACCTATAATGAAAAGGCAATTCTGCCCTCGTTGCCGCCTTTTTGAAAGGACAGAGGGATAGACCCCCCGCCATGCCGCAATTCTCCGGTGTCAATCTGCATATTATTCTACAGACACTTTCTTCACTCGTTGTTTTAGGCTGCAACTTGCCACTGTAATGAACGTAAATCTGCGGTATCCTAAGACAGAGCACTTCATAACTACAAAAATATCCGGCAGCGCGTTGAAACAGGGGAGTAGAACACACAGTGCTACGTCAGCGCAGTTCACAATTGCAAAAATACAAGGCTGCGCGAATGTCTCGTCGAATAGCAGTCGATCAAAAGGTATACGGCACTGCGGCAGGGATGGCGGACACCTAAGGTTGACAGTTTGAAACTTGTAAACTACACAAGGATTGAGAATGCGCATTATGTACGCAAGAACGTTTTCATTTTTTGTTTTTGCTTTTGTATTTACAATTCCTAAGGAGAAAGAACAGACACGGGCTTGTGTAAGCCATTATGAACAATCCGCCTGAACTGCCAAATAATGACGAAGCTCGAAACGAAACACATATTGCAAGCACAGGTGTGCGACGAAACGGGAAACTAGTGATGCATCATAAAATCAGCTAAATCGAGCACGTTGAGATTGGACAGTTTTGAAATTTGGCTCAGAAATTCAATTAAACATCCATAATTATCTTCTGTATGGATGTAATTGGACCCAATCAAAAAATCACCCGATTTCTTAGAAAGCTTCCTCAAACAAACAATAAAATCCACCAAAATCCCACTCTTTACTCTTCCTTTGAAAAATGTACTATGAAGTAAAAAGTAAAACAAGCAGCACACTTGTATAGTTAATTGCAAGGTTTTAATGAAACAAAACGAACAGCAAACTAAATTTGAAGGACGTGAAAAAAAGAGAAGAATAGCTCAAATAGTTCGAGTAAATTCTACTGGTTGTCTTCTTCAGCTCTGTAAAATTGGTATATTTTGATCAATTTTTCTGCCTTCTCTGCATCCAAGCTCTTTCTGATGTTGGACCGTACCAAACCATATATTGTTAAAATTATACTGTATAGATGCTGAAGTAGCAGGACATGCACATAAACTTGACGTGAAACTGCAGAACAGTGACGTGCAGAGGTGGGGCGAACGAGGCGACGGCCCCGGGCATCCAAGGCAAGGGGCATCCAAAGAGTGAAATTAGAAATATTTAAATGTTGTAACTAGATTATTTTTCTTATTGTAAGCAGTGGCGTAGCCAGCCCAAAAATTTTTTTGGGGGGAAATGTTTGATTTTAGGCGAATAATACTATTTTGTTTGAAAAAACGCCTCTCAAAGCACAAAATGACTATATTTTCTAAAAGTTTGGGGGCATGGACCCTTTGCCCCCCCCCCGGCTACACCTATGATTGTAAGGCTATTAACACATGCTGCATGGATTTAATTTTTGGAAACTTGTTGTGTTGTCAACACTAATATTTACCTAATTCTCAGCTTCTTCAATACCAGGGACCTATACTGTAGGTGTGCGGCACACACCCAATCAACTTGATAATGACGTGACTTGTTCCAGATCGTGCGATCAAGGGAAAATTGCAAAAAAGGACTGAAAGATAAGCAGGGTTGAGAAAAACCCAACGCACCTGTTTTTTGTGCTTTTTCAAATCCGTTTTTTGGGTTATTTGAAAAGAAACAGGTTTTTGGTCTTTAAAAAAACACAAAAAAAACATTCTGATTTGTTTTCATTGCATCATGTAATTTCACTATTTTCAGAATTGCACAATAATAACTTATCATACCAATTATGGCATTCAAATTTGAGGTTGAAGAAATGCACCCCATCTTTGTTTTCGCAGATGTTTTTGGTCAATTCACTCCAAAGTTGTAACGCTTGACAAGCATGCGCACAGCAAACAGTGAAAAGCTACTCCCACAAAACTCTGCAGTTTCACGTCAAGTTTATGTACTTGCCCTACTAGTTCAGCATCTATGCAGCCGGTGGTGAGATTCAAATTTCTTGCGAACAGGTTCTCTCACTCCAGGTCTCACTAATAACAGGTTTTCTCATCATCACTTGAGAACCCCTGATTAAGCTAACATCCGGTTCGCAGGAATAAGCCATACACTAACCGGAACAGGTTCTTGTCAACCGGTCGAATGCCATCACTGTAAAATGTGTTTTTTCAACATAGCGTTTGGCATGGTAAAACATCAGAAACAGCTAGGGTGAAGAGAAGGCAGAAAATTGATTAAAATATACCGATTTTGCAGAGCTGAAGAAGATAACCGGTAGACTTGACTCAAACTGTTCGAATTATTCTTATCTTTTTTTCAAGCTCTTCAAATTTCGTTGCTGTTCATTTTGTTTCATTAAAAACAAATTGACAGTTAACTATACAAGTGTGCTGCCTATTTTACTTTTTACTTCGTAGTATTTTTTCAAAGGAAAATAATAAAGTGGGATTTTTGGTAGGTTTTACTGTTTTTTCAAGCGGACGTTTTGAAAAAAACGGGTATTTTCTTGGTTGAGTCCAATTACATCAACCTTGAAGATAATTATAGATGTTTGATTGATTTTTTTAGCCAAATTTCAAAATTGTCCTATTTCAACTTGCTTGATTTAGCTGATTTTATGACGAATCGCACTAGCTTCCCGTTTCGTTTTTGTGTTAATAGAGTCGCACACCTGTCCTTGCAATATGTGCAGCATTTCGACCTTCACAAATTAGCTGTTCAGACCGTCTGATCATAACGGCTCACACAAGCCGAATCTGTTCTTACTCCTTAGTAATTTTACATGTAACATCCATATAATGAAAAACGAAATTTTTCTTGTGTACTTTATGCGCATTCTCAATTCTTGTGTAGTTTACAAGTTTCAAACTGTCAACTCTGGGTGTCCACTATCCCCGCCGCATACCTTCTGATCGACTGCTATTCGACGAGACATTCGCGCAGCCTTGTATTTTTGTAGTTATGAACTGCGCTGATGTAGCATTGAGTTTGTTCCACTCCCCTGTTTTAACGCGTTGCCGGATATTTTTGCAGTTATGAACTGCTCTGTCTTAGGAGTCCGCTGATAATAGTTGATGTTCNTTACAGTGACTGAAGGCATGGCCAGGGCATTGTGCCCTCTGCCCTTTCAAAAGGCAGGCAACGGGGGAGGATGTGCCGTTTCATAACAGTATCTTAGGTAATTTCCAGGTTTATCAAGATCGACTTGAAACAAATTTATTGCAGCTGTTCGGGCAACCAGAAAATTCAGAATTATTTTCTATAATTTCTGTTATTATTTTTGAGGTCAACATTATTGATGAACAGAAACATGATTTGTAACGATTTTTTATAAGTTTCCATTGCCCTCAACTCTGCACTGCTCTCCCTGCCATACCGCTGCCCCGGCGTCCCTGAATATGCATGTTGTGTCAACAAACTTCGCCAAAACTTTGGTTTGCAAACTGGGCATGACTTCATATTGTGACGTCACAAACAACGTATATTCAGTAACAATGACCACCACACGCCACTGCTCAATACTAGAATTTGGAAGCGGGGCATCCAATCAAGCAGTCGCCCNGGGCATTACNAGACCTCCGCACGCCACTGCTGCAGAGTTTGTGTGGAAGTACCCTTTCTTTGCATGCCGCGCATTCTTACCAAGCCTTACCATTTTGGAGTGAATTGACCAATAACACTTTGCGAAAACAAAGATGGGGTACATTTCTTTACCCTCAAATCAGAATGCCATAATAGCCATAACAAATTATTGTGTAATTCCGCAAATGGTGATATTGTTTGGTGCAATAAAAACAATTCAAAATGGGGTTTTTGTGTTATTTTTTAAAGAATACAAACCTGTTTCTTTAAAAAAAAAAAACGGATTAAAAGAAACAGAAGGGTTTTATTAAACAAAACGGCCACGTCACTATCAGTTCGATTGGGCGTGCGCCGTATACCTGAGTAAAATCCCCGGTAATGAAGAATCTGAGAATTACTGGCATTTGAATACGTAAAAATTAGTGTTGACAACAAAACAAGTTTCGAAAAATTAAATCCATTCACAATGCATTAGTAAATCTACAGTAGGAAAAATCATCTAGTTACAGCATTTAAATGTTTGTAATTTCGCTCTTTGGATGCCCCCTGCCTCGGATGNCCCGGGCCGGCGCCCCGTTTGCCCTTCCCCTCTGCATGCCACTGTTTCCACTCCATGGTCAGATCTGATCACATTCACCACTGACTCGAGCTGTAACGACTAGGGGTTTCTGGAGCATGCACTCTCAGAGTTTTGAGTAATAAAACATCATAAAGGACTGACTGAGGGAGACTCGCGAGTCACGAATACATAAAAGAGAAGAACTGACAGAAGAATGCATATGAAAAACTGAAGGCAAATGATTTTATGCAAAACTACTCGACAAATATAAAATTGCAAACCCCGAAGCATTTTCTTGGATATAACACCCTGAAAAGTTGACAGGAAATAAAAGAAATGCTGCGGTATGCTTTACCTGTAATCATCTCTAACTTCACAGAAAACGTTTTTTTGCCTTTACTGTAAATTTGTCAATTGTTCCTTGAAAAAACTGCTTTAAATTAAATGTGTCACATCCACTAATCTACGACATATCTAAGGCCAGTGACGATCCGTGCGAAGTTCTAAGTGAGCAATTGTGTGACCTGATATTCAACAATCATATCCATGGAAATGCTCAGTTTCTAGGCCAAAGTGATATAAAGCATATGTAGCAGTAACTGAAAAGTTCACAATAACTAATATAATCAACGTTGTTACACAGCTGCAATTAGAATTGTTTAAAAGTATTCAGCATTTATTTAAATATCCCACAAACAAAAATCATCATAACTTCCTTCAGAACCACAACAAATCCATTTCAGCATGGAATTTGTCAAATCATAAAATCTCAAAATTTTTTTTAAACATCAGATCTGTAGTCATAACAACCAGTGGCATGCGGATAGGTGTGGTGATTCACAGGACAACTGCTTCATTGCATGTCCCCCATCAAATTCTAGTATTGAGGAATGTAAAAAATACAAACATTTGAAATAAGTAAAAACTAGTTTTCACAAATAAATAACTTTTGAAGATTTGAATTAAAATGAATTCAAAGAGTATTTTTTTGTTTTCAATATGTTAGGTTTTTAATAATTTGTTTTATTCTGTGGGCTTGAATCCAGTGGTGAGTTTAGGGTTGGGGGGGGCGAGGCAAGACTAAAGAGGGGCCCTCTAATGACGTCATCATACACAGCCAACNGTGATAAGCGCTTTTGATCAAGCCTANGATACGGCCACCGAAGGATACGTTCCAGAGACAACGGTATGACTGACATAGCAGGAGAGAATGCAAAAGGATGTTCATGATACACAACTTTGAAAACACAGAAAGTTGGGAAGACAAGGCTGCAACAAATAAAAGTTACGCAACAGCAAGTTGGCATCGCCTCCACTTCCTTATTTTAGCTCCCCATTTTTCTTCATTCACCATCAATAAGCTGCACTGTTTGCCCCTTTGAAGATTTCACACTTCCCCTCTTTGAAAAAATGCTTGGTAGGCCTAGTTGGTATCCTGAATTTGTTCACATTCATTCCTTTATGGGAATCCATGAAACTACAAACAACAACCAAGAAGATATAAAACACTAACTTTGTTCTAAATTTCATCCTTTTAACTACAAGAACATAGCATGCAAAAGCATCCAACCTGAGACTTGTTTTGGAAAGCTTTGAGGCTGGATGAGTCGAGGCTGTCCTCANCTTGCATTGACACTAGTTGTTTAAAAAATGTGCAAAACTAGGAAGTAATTCAGCGTATATCTTTTTGCAAACATTTCTACTGTAGCAAGTAGCCTACTCAGTTGATTGAATATGTGCTAAGATAAAACGCTTCAGTTATATTGGCTAAGAGCTGGCAAAGAAACTTTAACATCACCTAGCAAGCCTACTTTAAACCAACCATTTACTAGTCAAGCTTCAAAAATCCTTTGACTTGAAGCGTGGGCTGATTCAAACCACCTAAAATATCTGTAGAAAAAATTAGTAGGCCTATTCATGATACTCAAAAATGCCATTTCTGCTACCTGATAAGAAGCATGAATGTAGCCTTGCTTATTAACAGTCTTTGAAGCGCAACAGCAATAGTGCAAACTTGCTTTGTAAACTACAGTAAGAAGAAAATGTCCTATGATTTAAAATGTGTAGCGTGGTCACTGCTATAACAATTCATGTTGTCTTATTTTCGGATGGAAATGTTCACTAAGGTAAAACATCACAAGAAATGAAAAATTTGTCTAAAATTTTCAACTCAGAGACATAAAAAAGAAATCCTTTAATAAAAATATGAATGTTCTAAACCATGCATTCATCAACTTCATTTTTCCAAAACTTATGTTTTTGTGTATTGCACATCTGCTTATGCACTACACAGATATAGCTACTATTAACAACTTGGTTGCTTGAAGCTGCACTCTCATGTGTAGGCTCACCAGTACCACCTGAAACAACAACAATTCTGTCCAGGAGACGTTTACATTTTTCATCAGCTTTTATTCTTTCTTCCTTTATCGTTCTTTTTGCTGCTCCACTTGGATACTGTCTGTTCAACTGTGGCATTTTCATAAAATTATCCATATACCAAATACTTCAATCTCTAAAACTCATAATTTAGTATAAACATTTGCTTTTACAGTAAACCTCGGTTAATCCGGATTCGATTTGACCGACAATTTTATCCGGTTTAGGCAAAGATCCGTATTAACCGAAGATGGTTGTTTCTATAGCTTGACGTCNTTTCGGTACTGCGATATAGGTGAGAATCGTTCAAATTGTGCACATTGACGCAACGGCAGATCTTCGCGGACGCAAAACGAATTTATTGATGTATTTGCAATGGTACATCAGGCTAGTAATCGCCATATCCAGGCAGTCATGAACAATCTTAAGTTCATAATTTTAGATTACTCCGCTGGGAATAAATCTGGGATTTTGGACTTACGCAGATATTTTTGTGAATGGCCAGCAAGCACCTACTCTATTTCGAAGGTAATGCCCTCCAAACATCTTACAGAGTACACTACGCTCAGGGATAATGCTCTGCACTTCACACGCAAACTCAACACTAATAAATAGACTGAAACCCTAGTGCGGAGGCGTGCCTTCAACGTTATGTTCAACGTGAGATGATATGCTCGTGTGTGACGCAATAATCATCTCTACGATTAGTCCAATGTTGCGCGCAGTTGCAGCCACCGTTATGATGATCCTAAACGTTCGCTGTTGATCGTCAGCACGCTTGTGTTGCGTCTGAAAGCTGCCGAATCTTTCCTAGAGATTAGTCAGTGCACTTACTTAACTGAAAAATCCGGTTTCCGAGATGTGAAAAGAGCCGATTCTATCCGGTATTGGCGAAGATCCGGATTAAAAAATCCGGATGAACNGAAGATTTTTATAAAGAATAACGTAAGGAATCAGTAGTACCACCAATTTTAGCCGGTTTTGGCGAAGATCCGGGTTAACCGAATCCGGATTAACCGAGGTTTACTGTATTTAATAGGGTCTTTTCAGAACTTTTGGGAAGATATTTCAACCCACAATTTTTTTAGGTATAGAAGTTGGTTTAAAGAGTTTCTTTATTTGCTCATTGGAGATGATGGTGGGGCCCTTTTGAAAGTATAGTGCTTACACATTACAGTTGCTCTTGGGGGTCCGTTTGAAGGTATAATACTTACAAATTAAAGTTGCTGTTTGGGTTTCCTTTGAAAGACGACACTTGCACATTGCAGTTACTGTTGGTTGCTCCTTTGAAAGCACAGGTACTTACACATTTAAGTTGCTGTTTCAGGCCCCTTTGAAAGCAAGGTACTTACACATTACAGTTTCTGTAAGGGGCCCTTTGAAAGCAAGGTACTTACACATTACAATTGCTGTTGGAATCCCATTCAAAGCGACGTACTTGCACACATTGTGTGTAACAACTGCTGTTAGGGACCACTTTGAAAGCATGGAATTTTACATTAAAGTTGCTGTTGGGGACCCGTGTGAAAGCAAGGTACATACACATTGCAATTGCTGTTGGGGGCTCCTGTGAAAGCAAGGTGTTTACACGTTACAGTTGCTGTTGGGGGCCCTTTTGAAAGCAGAGTGCTTACACACTACAATTTCTTTTGAGGGCCCTTTCAATGAAATTTAAAAGCAGAGTACTTGCACATTTCAGTGGCTGTTGGGGGCCCCTTTGAAAGCAGATTACCTTCAAAGTGCAGTTGCTGTTGGGGGCCCCTTTGAAAACGAAGAACCTGCACATTACAGTTTCTGTAGGGGGCCCTCTGAAAGTAGAATATTCATTTATGATTTTCTTTGTAGCACATTATATGAGTGGATAATAAGTTTTTCACCACAAGTAAGGAAAATATATGCGCGTAAAGCCTCAAGGGGGCCCCCAAAAAGGGGAACCCGAGGAAATTGCCTCGCTCGCCTCCCCTTAAGCATACCACTGCTTGAGACATCTGTTTGCAAGCAAATTTCTTTCACTCACGAATGAGCTATGCATTGAGAAATTAGATATTACATTTATTCCTGCAAGTACATATAAGATAGATCCACCAAACGAAGATGGCACTTGCGGCACGTTATGAGATAGAGTTGTCTATTGCTTCTCTTAGAAATAATATCTGAAAAAAGTAGTACAACCATGCGACATGATGCATTGCCGCCCTTTATATTTTTCTGAACTATAAAGAAATTGCTAAGGATGTTTTTTTCAGTAAAAACAAATGAAGGTAACGATGGCAGTGCTTCGGCTATCTCTCATGTCATTTAACATACATTGCATGCTCCATCAGGAAAGTTCCCATCAGATCCATGCAGCACGTTTTGTAGCCAATAAGAAGCCTCTAGTTCAGGGGTGCAAAATTTCGGTCGCGCATTCGCGACCAAAAACGCGGGGTTGGCGAACGTTTTTTACCTTTTATTTTTCACGAATATGAATGCTGTATGCCAAAGCTTATATGTGGGCGCTACTAAAAATTGCTGCGCGCTACTAACATTCACAGAAAATTTTGTAATAGCACTCTGCATCCATTGTCAACGCTGGATTCCCATCCCACTGTTGTCAACCCTGGTTTCTGAAAGCGTTGCTCGACATTTTATAAATTGTACTGCATTTATTAGCATCCGCTGACATTTGACATTTCGTAATTAGTACGTAGCATTCCGACCTCAATTTGGCGCCACCAAAGTTCTGTGCCCGTTGGCTGATGTCCCCCCTTGCCCCCCTCGTTGCGCCACAGGCAGTGTAGGCTACAGCACTTTGTAGCACTATGCTGCAATATTTAGCAGCGTGTAGCGGCATGCAGCCCTTTGTAACTGTATGCAACACTATGCTGGTCTACGTAGCAGAAGTAGCGGACACAGGCTGATGTGGTGGGGGGAATGCGATGTCGAATTGCAATGCACCCAATGCTTCACAATACCATATTGCGTAAATCAATCACTTTTGCACACGTACATTTACGAGGAAACAAGTCTAAGTTGAGTTTGGAAGAAGCTTGAGTGATAAAACTGGTCAAACTTTAACACTGCACCGCTACGGAACCAACAAGCAATGTGGCACACAACAGCGCTCTGACGTAGTCACTGGCGTCGGCGTAGATACATCGAGGTCTCGAGATAGACAGTTCATTTGACGAAATAATACATATTCTTATTGTAGGTTACGTTTGTTACATCACAATTACCGGTGGCAGTAGTAACGCTGTTAACTTGTATGTTGCAGCAAGTGAGCGTATAGTCACTTGGATGTGGTTTAGATCAGTGCTTCTTCAAAGGGGGAACCTTGTAGTATTTAATTGTCGTTTGGAATAGTCTGCAACACCCATGTTAATTTGTGTATAACATTTGTTATTGTAGGTAATTTTGATGAAATAATAACAAGAAGCTGGTTGATTCTTTTTACTTTGCAACCGAAAGAAAGAGAACGGAAAGAAACAAGCAATTCGTAATGAGTGAAAGCACCAAAAAACAAAAGCGAGAAAGCACGATCATTAATGGGCGTTCGCAGAAATGTTTCCAGTGGGGGCAAGGTCAATATTTTGTTCATCATTTTCAAATTGTTGACGATCAGTGTTACCTCTAAGATAATTTTAGACTGAACAAATATTTGTTTTAGTGAGAATCATTATTTTAAGGTTGATTAAGTGGAGTTTTCAATGAATTACAAACTTTGTGAATTGTACAACAAATATACAATTTTATCAAAATACGAACAAAACACACAATTCATTCAAATAGCTCCTTGTTTTCGGTGGAGTTTCCATTGCTTTGGAATGTTGCAAGTGCGCAATAATGAGATTTCACTGCGCAACAGTTCTGGTGGTCCTGAGTATTTGCGCACCTAAGAGGAAACATTGTTGACGATGTAATACAAATTGACGTTCACGAAACCATTTATCCTTTCAACACTACCAAGAAAATGTCCCATGTTACGGTAACAATCACAAAAAACGTTTCGTTGGCAGCCAGGTATATTAGTATTACGACAATTTACACAGTACGCTATCTGCAGATTTTCAACGCAGGGCGTTTCTTTTCAGGTAAGCATTGCAATGATCTGTAAAGAAAGAACCATTGGATTGCCATGGTTTTCAACGAAATCGCAAATTATGACTTTGTTTTGCTTACCAAGCAGGGCCGCAACCAACTGATATGTTCAATTGTGAACATGTTTTTGAAAATTTCGGGGCGGAATTGCCCAGTTGCTCTCCACCTGATTGCGGGATCAGCTAGCAAGACTTGTCAGTATCACTTAGAACAGTGGTTCTCAAATTTCATGAGCCGTGGTCCCCTTCAAAAGACTCTCAACACTTGTGGCCCCCTGCTCATCAATTAAAATACCTAGTTTTGGCCTCTGCGTATGCTGGTGACCTCTGCTCGGCCTCTGCACGTGGCCCCCAAGAGGGGACGAGGACACCGTTTGAGAAACACTGACTTAGAAACAAGATCTGCAAACGTCTGGGATCTCGTCTAAAGCGATCAATAAAACCTTGCTACACAAATCGGACAATTAAGTAGACTTGTATGTGGACACGACTACGGACAAACTTACTACAATTAGAACACCACGCAAGTTCTGTGAAATTGACCAGACGAATTATGAAAACTCGCCACAGCAAATATAGCTTTGCACTCGGTATTCACTCCGATGTCAGAAATAAACCTTAACGATTAAGACGTATTCCAACAAGAATGCATAGATGTATTCTACTGTAACAAGCCACGTAATTTTATACTGCATGAAAAGAAGCCTGCACACATGAAGTTTGACACTCAGGCACATTGGTCACACTCGCACTAATAATGGATTTTTTAAACTTATGGAATCATTGCTATAGACTCACTCATGCTTCTTTTCACAAAGTATAAATGTACGTGGCCTACCGCTATCACCATGTCACTTCTCATTTCATTACTTGCCAAGATGTCTGCGTTCAACAGTCTCCTGCAACAAAACGCCTGCCACCGGAATATTAAGTGAACCTTTGCAGATTTGTTGCCATGTTATTGTTACGCAATTAAGAACAACAGTAGAACAATCCACTCGCGACTTTCGCAACCCACCTCTCCAGGCAAAGGAGGGAACCTGAGTGAGTTGCAAGCTCATAACTGCATGACACTGGAACTGTGAACCTGACTCTTGTGCAGTGTGAGTTTCATGGCGGTAAAAAAAAATTTCATTGCAAGAATCAAATCAATTAATCGGAATTAGGATGCCGGCGTCACGTTTATCCAGAAATATTTGGTTCTTAACCCCAATTTCCAGGCGGGGGGCAAATGCCCGTTTTGTTTCCCCTGCCCTGCGGAAGCCCATGTGATCATTGACTATTTTACACCAGGTTCCATAAACAAGGCCAGCTCATCTAATAAAGCGAAGAAGCGTTTTTGAATAATTGTTAGCATAGGTAAAATTTTTCCATCTTTAGCGAGTAATTTGCAGTACAAAAATATTTTGGCAATGATTTACAATGAAATCAAGTGTCATGTCAACACCTCTTTAGGTCTGGTGGGGCGGTGCATCCCTTCATCCCCCATGTGTCCGCGCCTGCGTAGCAGTATGCAGCAGAATATAGTACTATAAGATGTACTATGCTGCAGTTTGTAGCAGTTAAAACGCTATGTAGCACCGTGCAACAGTCAGTGTTAGATCTTTCTGTGTCGCCATATACTGTTACGTCTGCAATGCATACGAAAAGACAAAAGACACTTCAGGTACCGTGTTTTATTCAAATGGATCCATACTAGTACCAAGGCACATTATCACAAATACTAAAGACTGCTTAACACACCTGAATATTTCCCGGATGGCACAAACACTTCAAGCGTGTAAGTCTTCACTTTAATCGAACATTATATTTCGTCTATGGTTAGTCAATAAGTTTCTAACTTACATAAGTCTTCATTAATATCGTTTTTTAGTCGTACCTGATATAGTGTACTCTTGGACAATCATAGAACATAGCAAACGACATTGGAATTGTCATTAGACAATCTTCCGTCTGTCACTCGTTAACTGAACGTTCATATTCTACTGATCTGAACCTTAGGCCGCCTACTGCCATTGTTCATGAATACCGACTTACAGCAAACGAACTTCTTCTCAGAAAAAACGTACAAAAGAGCAGCAGGTGTGGGTGACCGTGCTGTCATTCAAGCGTTCTTTCTTTCTTCTCGTGGTTGGTTGCTCCTTCGTCTTGTGTTCCTGAGGCCATGTGGGTGATGGTCTGCTTGAAGGATATTTTCGGTGGCTTTTTATAGTGTTCATGCTTGTATCTTTTGTACTGTTGCGCCGGGAAATGACTATTTTCGTACTTCGTTTATTGTCTTGTTTTTCCCACAAGTGGTCTTCTAGGAGTTTTTTTCCTGTGGAAATACCTGCTTCGGAAGTTCACTTTTCAGTTTACTTATTTTAGCAAGTGCGTAGATGCAACTTTTGCCCGTTGCGTGTTGCTTGACGCAAATCAGTGCTTTCCGTGCGTCAATCCACTTGAGGTTTCTAGAGTGGTGATCTTGCTTCACTCTTTATTCTTGCGGGTGTCTACATTGTATGTCCATAATTGAGTATTTCTTCGTTTGTAAATTTCCCAACTGTTTCGTTACGTCGTTGTGCTACTGTCTTCATATCATTCAGGTCCAAAGGTCGTTCTTGTCTTTTCACACGGTCTGTACTTTAGGCATTTCAATGTTTAAGTTCTCATATGTGTTATCCATGGTTTCGTATGTTTTGTCTTCGTAGATTTCTTTATTGAAATCTTCTTGTTGTATGAAGGTTCCTACAACAGTGTGAAGGAAAATATTACGCAATGCAGCAGTATCAACCAGTATGTTGCAGTATATAGCACAATCCAAGTGTGTGTTACAGCATATCTAAGCATGAACACTGAACAGTATCTACAGTGTGAGTATACAGTGGTTACGAGCAAAGAAATCGAATAGTAAAAAAAAGCTTTAAGGTTTGAAACGTGAACATGTTGACAAGACTGGCTCTTTTTGATGCGCTGATAAGAAACTGACATGGGCATCATTTGAAGTCAACCTAATAATTGCCAAACTGATAAGGGCCCACAACATTGGTGAGACTTGTGAAGTCAAGTGCTCTGGCCGTGGTCGAGATTGAGTTGGGTGAAGAAAGTGAAAGAAAGATAAAGCAATGCTAAGAAAGTCAGACATCACTGTTCGGAGAAGAATTGCTCTTATTGCGAATGATATGAAAGAGCAAGTGGTCACTGAAGTTAAAGAGAGTCATTATTTGAGTTATACGCACTTCAGCTCATGGGCGTCTGCAGGTGGGGGCAAAACGGACATTCGCCCCCCCCCTGGAAATTTGAACTAAGAACCAAAATATTCTAAAAAACCTGAAGTCAGAAGCTTAATTCCGATTACTTCATTTAATTATTGCATTGACAGTTCATTTGCCGGTATGACACTCACACTGCAAAGCCAGGCTCACTACTTTGGTGTCATGCAGTAATGAGCTAGCAGTTCACTCATGCTCGCTCGTTTTCCTACAGAGGCAAGTTGGGAAACTAGCAAGCGGATTGTGTTATCGCATAACAATAACATGGCAACAAATTTTCAAAGTTTCACTTCAAATATAGAGAGAAGCCGCTTTGCCGCATTTGGCTGTTGAATGCAGACATCTTCGCGGGTTTTGCAGCAAGGCAGTGACTGCTAACAGTGGAAAGGCACGTAGTTTCATACTGTTTGAATAAAAGCATGAGTGGATCTGTAGCAATTCTACCACAAGTTCGAAGAATCCATTCTTAGTGTGAGACTGTGAGTGTGAACAGTGTGTCCGAACTGAGCGAATAGCTTAATCAAACTACTCTTATGCAGGCTACTTTTCACCAGTGACGTAACTGCAGAAAAGGATCTCCAAACTACGGCAAGCGGGGCAAATCCGGCCCGCGAAACCATTTCAACCGAGTGCAAGAACATTTTGCCAATATTGAGAAAATAATATATTTGCGAAAAATTTGTTGATTTGGTAGAATGCAACATATGCCGAAACAATCACATTACGGAAGATGTTCAGCCCTCGAACAGTTGTGTAATGGCTTATGTGGCTCACCGTCAAAAATGTTTGGAGTAGAGTTTTGATATAGGGTGGAAGCGTAGCTGAAAGTTGCCCACTTGTCACTGGGTGCCTACTAGCCAACAATCAGAAAAGAACTTGAGAAATGATGGTGAATCCGGATGTGGATTGCTATACTGTACTAAATCTCTACATAACCGGAAAATACTAAAAAAACACAAAATAACAACCTGCTGAAAACCAAAAGAACACTTCAACCGAAATATAAGCTAAGCGGGAGCTCCGTTTTTACATTTAGTTTGCCAGGTGGTACGATTCGCCCCTCTGGCATCCCGTCAGTTCTGCCACTACTTTCCATACAGTATAAAACTACGTGGCTTTGTTGGAAAACGTCTATGTACGCTTGTGGAAGTCTTGATCTTTACATTTGCTGTGGCGACTTTTCATATTTCATTGCTTAATTTTTTTTAAGCCTGCATGGTATTATTTTCTAACTTGAGTAAGTTGTCCGATAGTCCTGTCAACATAGTCTACTTGTCCGGCTTATGCATGAGCGTTACCCGTGAAAAATCAAACAAGACAAGCAGGGTTTTATTAAAAGGTGGTTGATCGCTTTGGACGAGATCCCAGAAGTTTGCAGCTTTAGTTTCTAAGTGACGCTGATAAGTCTTGCTAGGTAAAATAAAGTCATAATTTGTGGTTTCGACAAGTTGGAAAAAGTCGCGGTCAAAGAAGCCCAAACAAACACGGAAAGGTCAAGGTAGTTTTTACTTTAAGCCAAAATATTTTGGAGGAAACTTTGAGGATAACTTTCAAAAAGTTGTTGGCAAAACTGTCTGAGAAGAACATGCCAGAATTTCTGAAGAGTGAGTTTGAAATCTTAGAGCAGTGTTTTTCAACCTGGAGTTTGTGAACCCCCAGGGGTTCGTGGGAAGATTTCCAGGGGTACTTGGATAGCAGTTGAAGTTTCATGTGTAGATTTGTCAGCTTACTGGGGGTTCGCGTTGATTGATTTATGACTCGGGTGTACTTAACGGGAAAAGTTTGGGAACCACTGTCTTAGAAGCTTTGTGACAACTTTTTGTGGGAAATCCCTCACTGGTTTTGAAGCTTCTATGGTAGTAGTGAGCAGAGGAAGGCAGATTTTCTTGCGTATTTTGATTTGCTGTTTTTGTGATAGCCATGGCAAAGAACTTCTGTGAAAAGAAGTACACTGCTTTGAAAATCTGCAGATAAGCGTATTGAGAAAATTATTGCAATATACCTGGCTATGACTGCCAAACAAAAGCATTTTTGTGACAGTTGTCGCAACATGGACCATTTTCTTTGTAGTGTAGGCGTGCAGAAAAAGTTAAGCGTTTCGTGAACATACATTTGCATTGCATCATCAGCAACCTGACAAGGATTAGCAAAACGTTGACATTGCCCCCCCCTGGAAAAATTTCTGGGGATGCCCATGCTTCATCTTAATGAATCCACAGATATTTCTTCAGCATCTCAGTTTATGGTCTTCGTTCTATACGTGATGGAGGAACAGTAAAAGAAAAGTTGATCTTTTCTTGTGGATTGAAGACCACCACCAATACAAAAGACGCAATGTCAAAAGTAGAGCATTTTCTGGAAAAGCGAACATAAGGGATAAAATTGTGTGTAAGGGATAAAATTGGTGTGTGCACTGATGGCACACCAACTTACCTTGGATCAAGAAGCGGTTTTCAGACGCTGGTGCACGAGAAAACGCCTAATGTTGTCATCACTCACTGTTTTATTCATAGGAAAGCGTTAGTTTGAAAAACTTTACCAGGCGGTCTTTAATGAACTTTTGTGTGGTCATTAAAACCGTGAATTTTATCAAAAGCAGTGCTTTAAATTTCCGTGTATTCCAGAAGTTGTGTGAAGACTTAAATTCTGATCATAATTATCCTGTCTACCGCACCAAAGTGCGATGCCTGCAAAGAGGCAACCTTGTAGCCAGAGTGTTCGAGCTCCGTGATGAGCTGAAGGTTGTTCTAGAAGCAGCAAAACCTGCACAGCAGCTCATTTTGAAAATGGTTAAGTTTGTTTCTTGCCGGGCATATTTGGCGGATATTTTTGAAGTTTTGAATTTAAAGGTGCAAGGAAAAGGAAAGATAACATTCAGTTTGTGGACTTAACAAATGCATTTGTTGAAAAGCTGTGCAACTGGAAACGTGAAGTGGAAAAAAAAGTATATTTGACATGCTTCACAGTCTTGCATATTTGTGTGAACTGGATGATGAGGTTAAGGATGAAGTAGCAGGTCACCTTAGTACTCTATACAGTGAATTCAAATCCTACTTTCCGGAGCTTGACCAAAATTTATTGTCGATTGTAAGGAATCCATTTTTGTTTTTATTGAACAGGTGGATGATGAGTTGCAAAATTGATCTCAAAAATGATTTAGGCTGTCGTGACCAATTTGAAACCTATTCATTCACTGAATTTTGGATACGTGTGTCCTCATCTTATCCACGTATCAGCAGAAACTGTTTCAAAAAACTATTGCCTTGCAGCACTACATGGTTGAGTGAGTCAGCCTTCACATCCTTATTGGATGTGAAATCCAAGCAGTGCAACCGACTTGATATTGAAGACGTCATACGTTGCGCACTTTCATCGCCTGCGCCCAGGATTCAAAGCATTGTGGACATGATGCAGAGACAATCTTCACATTAAGTTGTATAAACAGCCACTGATTAATATTTTGTGCTGTTGCACCTTTTTTTGTGGCATGAGCTTACACCAATATCTTTCCTAGTTGAACGAGTCGCATGGGCGGAAAAGACTGCAAACCCCTAATCCAAAAACAAGCACTTGCTGTGCCTGCAAACCAATAAATCCAGAAAATAGTGATACTATCAAGAAATGAAAGATTCAATGAAAAATTGTCTTCTGCGACAAATTACTAATGAACACATTTAACAGGATGATAATGAAATTCGATCACGAATTTTAATAAGACCGTAAAATGATCATGCAGTTAGTATTTCTAAACTTTTATAATCCAAGCAGTTGTGGGTTTGGTCAGTGATGATGTTCTTTTTCTGCCTTAACAAACTATCTTGCTTTTATAGTTTTAAGACGAAGTGCCATTGACCACAGTGAATGCAACTCAAACGCTCATCAATTGACGGCTTCACTGGAACTGCAATATGTTTCTTCTCCAAACTTTCCTGGCGGGTACGGAACAAACCTTGATTGCAATTGGGCAATACGTAAAGCTCAAAACTTCAATCTTATCATAACCATTTTATCCTTTCAAACAGAGGACTGCTGTGATTTCCTGAAGGTAAATGTTTGTAAGTTGTTAACAAATAATTGCTCCTGACGTTTTGATTATTTACAACCAGGATATAGTGTACATGATGATACCATTGGAAATAGTTAATAAGCCTGGAGAGGCTTGTGAAATCAGTACAAATATTTTCAAAAGAAAAATGTATCTATAGCTCAAATAATTATAGCATGGTTCAATCTGTTCATAAAATCTCAATTCACCAACAAAGATGGTACGCAAAGTTTGCAATGAAAGGCAATCTTATCAGCCCTTTAGCGCAATTACTTCAGTACCGCCAAATAAATCTATCTATCTATCTATCTATCTATCTGTCTATCTATCTATCTATCGATCTATCTTTAACCAGTGTCAACATTGTCGCAGGTGTACAAACTGTACACTGGAAAGGAGGGCCTCAATACCCGGTTACTGCTCGAATTGCAACAAATGAATTGCAACAAATGAATTGCAACAAATG
>JGI24158J21664_10002270_pt1 | contig 23094 bp, 14 predicted proteins | sample Ectturendosymbi3_FD_21664 | JGI IMG/M metagenome (IMG submission 21664)
TTTCTTCCATCATCCTTTTAATTTATCTATCTTTAGTGTGTGCTTGTCTAACCTGCTGAATAGCTTTGCGTGGGTTTTATTGTAATTATTACATTATATTTGTTTTACGACGAAAGGCGGAAGGCCGCAGCCTTTAAAGGCCGCTTATCGGTCACGCACTGCTGACAAAAAACTACCACGACAAAGAATAAAAAAATCGAAAATACTTTTTCATCGCGCGAGGTTACCTCAGGTCAAATGCGCAAAATCGGCATCCATTTCATCATCTAACTCGTAACCAGGGGGCCGCAGACCCCCAAGAAAATGTTTCTTCCCCCCTGGGAAAATATGTTGGACATAGTTTAAAAAATTTGGGCCCCTCTCAGAAAACACTTCGCCCCACCTGATGTCCCAAGCTGGTTACGGGCCTGGGAAACAAACACTTGATAACCCATGACGACAACATGCTAGGGCATGGGACACAAAATGGAAAGCGCGAATACTCGACGATATCCAACATGTACACAGTTCGAGACCTTGATGGTAATGACCACTTGAAGTCAGGGCTCAAATGGTTTGGTAACCTTAACTTCCCTGCCTCTAGCACAGTGCGTCTTAACCGGGTGAATGGTTCACCCCAGGGTGAATGAAAGAAGAGGGGTGAATAAATTTTCTGTTGTTCAGATATTTCATTATCTTGTTCTTGTTTCTTTACCCAACACATATTAGCAATTATGAATAATATGCCGAACTTCAGACATTTTAACTTTTCGTCTTTAAAGCACTTAGCAGCTCATCACTTCAGGAAAGCTGTACGATGATACAATTTACTACCTTTATGACATAACAAGGATGGATTTTACCGAAAGGTGCCATGTTTTACTCACTCGAATTAATGACAGAATCTCCGTGTGCTCTGCATGAGCATCCTGTATTCCTGTGCGAAGGTTATGTGCTAGAATCGCAGTAGCCTACTTCCGCAAGTTTCATTCTCAATCTCGAGTGAAAGCCAGACATGAACACTGATCAAGTGATCAGAGTAGACTTACCGCTCTAAGCAAACTTAGCAAAAGAGTAGCCTTTGTGTGACATTTTTTATCACCAATTTGGGTATTAATTCCAACATCTAATGCGCGTTTATATCTCAGGTATTACGTACAGAAGGTCCAAGTAATACGTACAAAAACGCTTTGTTTTGATGACAGTAAATGTAACTCTATACATGAAATCAACCAGTATACGCCAGCTTTGCAGTAAACAAAAACAGATTTTTTAAGGAAAGCTAGCATCGAGAATAAGTTTCCTTCAGCAAGATTTTTGTCAGAACGTCTTTCAAAACATATTTCTATGAGGATTTTTAGGTTGGTTTGTTCATATTTCCAGAGTATAAGGAAATTGCACCCTTCCGGCAACTGGAGCTCATGACTACCATGCGCACGTCAGAGAAACGATTTTCGTTTTTGGTCACGTTCATGGGCGTCGGAAGGGGGAGGAGGGGACCTTGGATTTTGAAATTTGATATTTTCCGATTCATTTTTTGTAGAAAAATGTTTTTCTGAGAGTTCTGATTTGTTAAAATGAAATTGCACCGTGGTTGGACCCCCTGGAAAAGTCCACTACTGCCTTCCCTGAAAAAAAATTTCCAATGCTCTTGGTCGATCCAGGGTTCCTACGCAGTCTGGAAAAGTATGGAAACATTTTTGTTATTTTCCAGTCAGGAAAAGTCTGGAATAAAATTTTGTTTTGGTCTTTTAGTATGGAAAAAAAATGTTTCCAGACTTGATCTTTTGACATACATGTTGTTCATAATATTTTATTCAAGATTGATCTAATTTTACTTATATTGTGTTAAATATTACAGTGCCTGTATTTAACATGGTAGGTCATACGAAAATGTTACGTCTGGAAAAAGTTCGAAAATGTCTGGAAAAGGTCTTGAAAAAAAAGTCTGGAAATTTGTAGTCACAATTGTGTAGGAACCCTGTCGAGCTGAAAACGAAAACGCGAAATGTGCAGAAATGCTTCGACTCGTAGCTGATGGTGGCACTGGAGAAAATGAATTTAATATTCTTCGGTTCGAAAAGTTGATCACTAATGTTCAAGAGCAGTGCAGTAAAATATTTATAGTTTTGTATTGTCTTTTTGTGGTTTTATTTTTGTGTCTGTAGTGGCATAGGTCTGGAATTAGATTCTCCCTGCGCCCATAGTTTTCAAGTTGTGTCGTCGATCGTTAAAACACACCTGATGACTACATTTGCTGTTTTCGTAATCGCCCATTTCTTGACAGTCGATGCGGATTCGGCTGTCTTTAAATGAGTCACTTAGCTCAAGCAGATCTTGTACAAAAATCAAACACAGCAATAACATCGTAAAGGCTATTGTTGTCACATGGGACATGAATCTGCAGTAGGGTGAATGAGAATAAACAACCGATGGCAGGGGTGAACGTAACCGAAAAAGGTTAAGAAGCACTGCTCTAGCACATGAAATTGTGGATTAATTTCTGAACACGTTCTACAAGATGAGCAGCCACGTTTCACGTCGTCAGTAGAAAAAGGCGGGTTCTTAGAACGCACAAAAATGCAATAAACGTGTTACCCTAGGATGACAAAGACCTTGGTGCAGTTCTTCCAAAATATATTGAGAAACGGTGGAACAAAACGCGCGCTTAAGTGAAGTTCACGTGGGCTTAGCGATCTTAACATGAAAGCAATGGGCCGCCCCCTGTTGATTCAGTATTGCAGAAACCGCCACGTTAGCAGCATCGCACTCCACCACTAACGGCAGCGATTCGTCAACCGCTTGCAAGGATGCGTCAGCGGTATTTTTCAACGAATTAAGATATTTTACGCGCTGTTGATCTAATGGAAACTAGTTCGTGTTTTACGTCGAGTTATTCTATCGGAAAAACGAGGCATCCAGTTTACGTGTTACCACGTAATCCCGATGCTTGTTGGAGCGACTTACGACCCCTGGGTGCAGGTAACTCATGCAACGGCCGTAATCGTTCTAGATTAGGCTTAATAAACCCGTGTCCAACGCTATACCCCAACATTCGCTGTTGGAGACAACCAAGGGTTGAGTACGCGAAGCCAATATGCTAGGTCTAATTATTCTGGCTTCGTACAGTCTTTTTACTTGTGTCTGAATGAATTCAGAATCAGGTGCTCTATATCTCCTCGACTGTACAGCTATCAGACTACAATCTGTCGTTAACGTACCAAATATACATTGCATGCTAACGGCAGCCACAGCGCTTACGTTTGCTTCGATGCAGAGGATATTACTAACACTGGTTTAGAACCAGCAAACTCAAGCAAGGCTTGATGAAAGCGCCGTTGAAAATCTTGCCCAAGCAAAGCGACACAGCAAAGACTTTTCATCTGCACCAACATAAACATTGTTGTACACTTTATCGTTCAGTGTCAATCCAACATAAAAGCGCCCATTTATATTTCCCAACAGAGAACCCAGGACCATAGATACATTAATAGTCGACGTATGAATAGGCATTAGGCAAATTCAAACATCTTCGCAGTTCTTCGGTTCATATAGCTCAGACAGCTTCCCGGGGCAATATATTCACACATGCGTTCCACAAACATACGAAACTCTGTCACCGTAGAAGAAAGACACTCCGAAGCTTGCTCCATAGCTCATAACGAAGGATGAAATACCGAAGCCGAGGCGGATGTGGTGGTATCCAGCCGTTGTGCAGGTTCTTCACACGCCTTTGCAAAATGCACTTTTCCGTGGCATCGGAAGCACATAGCAGGACACTTCTTGTAATCATGATTCTTGTTTCTACCACAGAAGGCGTACCTGTCGTGAGTGTACGTCGCAGAGGTCGAGTAATCCAAGGTAACAGTCATCGACCGGGCACGCAAAAGCAGAATATCTTCCAGGTCTTCAGAATTCTTTTGCGCAGTGTCAAGGGCGCGGGTTCTTTCAAAAGCATCAACTGTGAAGGTGGACTCTTCAAGCAAGCGCTGGCGCCAGACGAAATACCACTGATAAACCCGTCGCCCATCTTACTCTTTCTGTAACACTACGCGGAACTTGCTGTTTTTGGTTATCGCCTTAATTCCTGCAGAAACTCTTCTAAAGATCAACCAGGTTGTTGCTTGATGGTCGAAAGCGACAAGGAAATACTTCGTTCAGTCCTTTCATGAACAAACTTTTTACAATAATAACATGTCATGGCATGTTTGACACTCATCAATGTGCTCATAAACGGTCCACGCCAAATAATTCGTTAGTACATGTACATCCAACTTGTTCATGTCTCAACAGTCTCGTGAGCCGTAATGTAACTGTTAAATGTCTTTTTTCAATGCTTCCACTCTTTCTCCTTCGTTGCACCAATGATACTAGGTCTGAGCGCTTTTGTCATTGCTAACGGCTAAGATTGTTCAAAGCAATTACAGTCAAATAAATTGTCATAAGCCTTTGTCTAACATTTACCAACAATAACAATAACAAGTGACTTAGGTTTTTTGAGTCTGCATCCACAACAACAAAGAACTAATAATGATACCATAATAGCAGTTATCAACTTATCTCACGAACGCCCGAGCGTCTGAACGCTGTGAAGTCCCAACCAGGGTTGCCAGGTTGGCCTTTTCAAGGCGAAATTTCAGATATCTGGCTTCATTTCAAGTAGGTTGGCTACATAATTTTAGTTGGCCTTTTGGCCTCATCTCAAGTTGGTTGGCCATAACAAATTTATTTGGCTTTTTTGCCTTTTTAAGATGAAAACATTTCCTCTAAGGAAAAATATTACTATTCCATTTTTTCCGCAACACATTTGCAAAATTTTTGTAATAGATGCTATACCAGACCGACACCCGCGTTCTGATATTGGTTGGATTTGAAGGATGCTAGATTCGAAATAATTTTTTGTGTATTCACTGGAAACGTGTGCACTGTATAGAGCAGGGGTGGCCAAACCTGCTCCATGTATGAGCCGCATGTCGCAAAACCCAAGTTACAAAGAGCCACAACATAAAAATCTAAAAACACGAATTTATTTGCGATCTACGCTTCTGTGACATCGTAATACTTTTTGGAACGACTAACATAAGTAATACTGCAAGGCACGCTATAGCTACCACATTACTATTTTGCAATATTTGTACACTTTGCAATAGAAATAAAAAACAAATATATAATTTTTTGGAAAGCTCAAAGAGCCGAATGCAAAGGTTCGAAGAGCCGCAGTTTGGCCACCCCTGGTATAGAGTGTTCTAAACAATAAGCAGGTCAACGCTTGCAGACAGGTCTGCGTCTCCGCGATAGAAATGCGACAAAAACGTCGAGGAAGTGGAAGGGCTCGTGTGGTTCTGGTCGTAAGTACAGGAGTCAATGGGAGATGACTTCCGCATGGGTGCAGAAAGCTGCCGATGGATCAGTGTGCAAACTGTGGCACCATGCTATCCAAAGCGTGCAATCTCACAAACCATAAAAAGTCAGAGAAACATCAGTAATATGCTCCAGTACAATGCCAGGCAAGACTTACCTCAATTTCGAAGAAAATGTCCAGTGATATTCTTGTAATTTAGATGTTTCTTTGTGACAAAGGAATAGCAATACTACAAACGAAGTTTGGCTTTTTTCTGGCCTTTAAACAATCAGTTTGGTTCTTTTTGGTCTCTTTGCAGTACTGTTTGGCTTTTTATTGAAATGAAATTTTCATCTGCCAGCCCTGGTCCCAACAAGAACTGAACAGCTAATATCGCGATGAGATAGTAGTCGCATGCGCGACAGTCAAGGCATTTACGATTAAGGTTGAAATCAAGGTGCTTACTGCAGGCAGACGTGGTACTCAATGCACATACGCAATTAGTACTCACACTATATCACGACACTCTTTGAACCTTTTGGCAATCAAAAGACGAAGAACAGATGACATTAGGCCAAANAGTTTCTTGTCATAATGCACCAAAATTTGACGGACTGAATTTGTCAATTTCAGGTCATTTTGAAACGAAGCGGGTGAAAAGTTTTAATGCACAGTGTTATGATTTTGGCTGGAGACAACTGGACATTATCCCAGAGTAAAGCATCGGACTGTGAGCGAATGCTGCTCATAACACTTCTAGCATTCTCAAATGGAAATGGACACTGAATGCAGGAATGTCTATCTACCCACCAAGCTTAAAATAGCTTTATGCGTGTAACTTGCAACATATCACGCTTATGTAGGCACATGATACGCGGGTGGTGTTTCTATGAACTTCGGCTACACCTTAATATCATTATCACAAGTAACTTAAGTATACAGACAGAAAAATAATAGCAGTAAGAAAGAAATCTGCGGCTATGCAGTCTCAAAAGCGATGGTACAAGAGTTATAAACTGGTTATCACTGCCATTAAATATTTGAAGAACTTCTTTACAAACTACTGTAATTATTATTATGATTTTATTTTTGCAAGCGAATGCTTTTCACCGGGTCATATTATTGGAAATATACGTAACTTCAGTGCATGCCTCTGCTGCTTCTCAAACCACTATATTTCCATCCCAAATTATCTTATATGTATGTTAGCCAACCATAACTGTAGTCTGATGAGTTCATATTGTTGACCTTTTTAATTTGATTTTGGTGACGGCAGTTGGCGGCAGGCCGAAGGTTGAAAGATGCTCCTTTCCGGTTCGGTTGAGGTACTCACGCTAAGGGACCAAATCTAATTAATCAACAATCGCAAAAACTTTCACAAAAAGAAGGGGTCCGCAGCGGTTTGGGGTGCAATGAAAGGGATGCGCAACGACAAAAAGTTTGGGAACCACTGCACTAATGGAATAAAAAGCAATTCTAACTCATTATTATTCTTTGAAGTGTATGGCTCGCTAACCGGCCACGGCTATTCGCTACCCGTTTGTGGTTCCGCAATTACGTCGAGGTGTAACTATGCGTTGCGAATGACGTGCATTGTGTGATTTGTTCAATTTTTGTCCGTTTTTGAAGGGTGGGGGAGGCAGTGACCAATCACGAGTGCAGCGATGGAAAGAGAACCAGGGTGTTGCAGGAGTTGCTCAGTGCAATTGCATAAAATTGAATGCAGTTTTGTGCAACCATAAATCACCTTGGCTAGTTCCAATAAATCGTGTATGCATCGTCATGTAACCTGGTAATACTTACCCAACTTATCAACTCTAGCTACAGCGCGATCGATTTCTTCGTTAAGGTAATGAAGCTTGCAGTTTTTGGCAAGTCGCTGAACGTCTGCGATGAGGTCATGTTGGACGTCAAGTCTCCCGGTATAAAGATATTGCAGCAGAGCTTTAAAAGCTGGTAAGACAACCTAGTATGTAAAAGAACCAAGCGTTGGTGAAATAGAATTTTCTTAAAATGATCTTTGACCAGCCGGCTGGCAGCAGAACACTTTGTCACCAAAAATCTGTTCAAAACCGATTCTATTCAAGAAATAGAATACGGCTGGAAGGCTTTGATGTCGGCTGGTATAGCATGTTACAGGTAAGTGCGAAACGAAGGAAAACTCGCCGGTTTCATGCAAAGTATTCTTTGCTGCCAACGATATGGGCCAAATTATAATTACTTTTTATTTCGTCGGTTGCAAAATTACTTTTCAAATCTTAACTGATAACCGTAATGTGTAATCGCGATTGCTGCCATTGCAAATAAACAGTCAAACATAAACACGTCATGTTAGAAACGCTTGTAACTTAACTACTATTCGTGCACTTGAGCTTCTGATGGTTGACTACTGAAGTTTTTGAACTCATATTCACGGAAGAGCGCGTTATAGCTGGCGCCAAGAAACGTGAAATGGTAACCTCAGTCGCGCTGTGATGACGGCCATGGAATTTGTTTGTAGCGGTAGAAGTGGGAACGAAAGGCTGCAAACGACCCGGTCTAGCTCTAGGCGTGCGTAGATTTCCCTTAGCTTGTAGCGGCACGAGGCAAGCAAACGAATGAATATAAGTTATTGGTTTATCAGCTTTCAGAGGTTAAATGAGAGTCGCCTATGCGCTAGTAGTTAAAATGTGTGCGAAACTTAGGGAAGGGACGAACTGGCACTGCTATAAAGTACTGGAAAACAGCGTGGGATATTATATTTCAAAAAATTCTGGTTGACAGCACAATAGGAGGGCGGATTCAAATCAGAGGGGCAAACAATTCGGAAAAACTGTGTACTGCGGGAGAAGCTATTTCTTGGCAAAGACACCTATGCAACTGCTCGTTCGATAAATGCGACCGATGAAGTGACTAATGCAAAAATTAGTTACAATTTGCAATTATTCACCGGTCTCAAGCAAAATGTATAATTCTGTTGAAATCTGCCCGATATCTAGTTCGTACAACTCCATATAAATGTTTCACATTTTGGCATTACTTCGTATAAGACAGTTCTTTTGTTCATGTAAACGGCGGATATTTGACAAGAATTCAAAACATCAATCCTTCTTACCAACTTGTTGTTTATTGTAACTACTCTGCGGTTCTTCCATCGATTGGAAAACGCTTCAGCAAAATACTGAGATCGAGCAGCCAGTATGCAGCGGTGTAAGAAGAAGGTTTCCCCATGAACAACGAAATTAACGTCACTACATACATCTGTTTCGAGTAATCTGCATCAGTATATTAAGTTGGAGTGAATGAAAATTTGGCAACTACAGGAGGTATCAATAATTTTATAACTACATCATTAAACGTTCAAAAATAACAAAAATCTTGACAAAATTTTCGCGCACACACAAATCAGATGCATACCATTCGCTTATGAGTTGCTAAACATCAACATAATATAAGTTTATCTCAACATCAAATGCTCATCTTACATGCATAGCAATTCATAATGTCTCTGTCTCTGCATTCCAACTGGGTGAATTTTTTTCCATGTTTTTAAAAGTGTTCTGATGTCATTAGTCAAAGCACCATACAAGCATCTCTCCCCATCAAAAGTGTTTTCAACACAGCTTGCTCCTGAAAAGTCGATGCTTTGTTACAATCACTCCATGTTGCAGATGTATAACGTCAGGGCTGAACTGAAGAATTTCAAGCCTGATAAAGGCAGAAACTGTTTCATCTACCATTCTTTCGGAGATGGCGTCCGTTTGGAAAATTGGAGACATACCACAAAACTGCAAACAATTTCAGGAATCGAACTTACGTTTTCAGCCCGTTTCGAAGTTGCAGCTTTTCAAAAGTTTTGCATTGTGGGAAGATGAATTCGACCTTGTACCATTGATAAATAAATGTTTTGCTTTACTTAATGCGTATGACGTTACTTGTCTAAGATCCTTCCTTAACCGCACATATTTGGCGATTTTTGGCGCTTGAATTTTTATACATGGCGGGAGGACGAAATTTAAAGTGTAGAAAAGACAAATGGGGAGAATCGTTATTATATTGAGTTAATAATTCCCGGGAAAAGGCGTGCAGGACACATTGATTGTAATACTGTAGTATGTGATTCGCTTGCACTATGCACGTTTCTCAAATGCTTTGTGTTTGTTGTAAGGCGTTAGGAAGGCATTTGACTTGGGATACAGTGCTTACTCGGATAAAAATCTAATGCCCTGATTTTAATTAAGCTATGCGGTCATTTTTATATTTTTTCTGAGTTTAGTACAACAAACGTGTGTTTAACTTTGTCCTTTTTGAGGTAAGTCACGTTTTTTTCCGTGAAAAGTCTCAAAGAGCAAGTAAGGAAAGCATGCTGATCCGGTATACACAAATTTTTGCAAGATTTTCAGAAATTTTGCCGAAGCTTAATACATCATGGGCTACTTTGTTCCAGCTCCGTCTTAATTCAGTAAGTAGCTATGCAGCACTTACAATGAATCACTTTGGTTTGAATGAAGATCTGGAAATGAAGATCTGTTCTTATATTTTCCCCACTTACTGGCACTCCAGACCTCTGTTTTGTCACTTACGGTTACAACTTGGATTGAAGGACGATCTCAAGGCAAAAATGACTTTGTGTATCACATACAAATGAGAAAATAAGCAACTCCAATATCTTATTAAGACCATGGCGTAACATCATCAATACAAAACAGATACAATAGTTAAAACAGAGTTAAACCTGCAGCAATCGAAACAGACAATCAGCAAAAACTATGCAAAACTGACACATTGCTAAGTTTCTTTTATACATTTGTGCTCCACATGGCAAAAATTACAAAAAATAAATTTGCAAACTGTCTGAAAACTAATTTTACAAATACACTGAAATTGCAAACTCTGCATTGCATATGTTTTCCGAAGCAGATTTTATAGCCAATAAATTTTGTATTTTTGGTGTAACTGCAATTGTGACTTTCAGTACAACAAAGTTGATGATGTGGCACATTACTTTTGGCAGAAAACTGATAATGCCTTTTATTGTAACAATGTCCCTAAGAAAAAAATCCATGTTTCCTTGTGACATGTGCCTAGATGCACGTTTAGGGAACTGAGGAAAAAACAACAGTGTATGAGACTGAAATACTTCATTCAATAATTTTGATTAACAAATATTGATTTCACAATCATTTTCATGTTATTTAAAAAATAAGCATTCTACAGATTTTTCAATGGTGGATCAACTAAAAATCATTAAGAGTCAAATTTCAGCACCAGTGAATATGTTGCTGCTTCAAAACTCTAGAAGTTGTTTTTTACCTTGAAAAATCAACTACACTTACTGAAAAAAGCCTACAAAACAATGAGAGATATTTTGTGTGGAAACTCCAGATCTAAAACAACGTATAACACAATTATCAGTAAAATTCAATTCAAAGCCTTGTGATCTGTATGTGGCATGTTTGTTTTTACAGCAAGCATTGGTAGATACCAGGTAATAATGGCTATTGCAAAAAGGTAGTTTCAACCAAAAAACATGTGTTATCCATTACACAACATCATACTCAAATTAGGAATAAAGCTGACAAGACACCCACATTTGGAAACTTTATTTTTACTTTTTCCTACTTTGGAAACAAAAAATGAAACTACAAGGCATTATTTTGAGCAGGAAGAGTGAAACTTACAGAAAACACAAGCAAAATTTGACAGACGAATATTCAGTTGTTTTGGTATACCAGCATTAAACAAAGAGCCTTAAGGTTTCTATGATCAGTGATCAGCAAAGGCTCAATTTATTTTCAAAATCATTTATAAATTAGTGACCAGCATCCTCCAGAGGCTTTTCACATATGGAACCCAAATGGGTTCATACTACAAAGCAAAAGAAACTGAAGAAGACCTAAATGAAATGAAAACATGTTTCTATATTAGTTCTATGCATTGACTGGCTTGTTTATGTCAAACTCAAGGAACATATTACAGTTAAGAATTCTTTCACTGCATCTTTAATCATATTCATGTCCAATTTCATATGCTGTCTTGGTAAATGATAAGAATTTGATTTTTGATGGTTTATATCTCAAAAACGTATGAACAACTACAGCTAAGAACTAAGAAAAAAAGTCATTTACAATCAAAAAGGAGTTTAGGTCCCAAATTCACAGCAGCCTACCATGATGGAGCAAATACTCAACAAGTCTGTAGTGTCCACATAGGCAAGCATAGTATCTGCAAAGAAAAAACAACTCCTGTTTACTAATGTTGTAACTCTATTAACAACTATATCACTATCAAATATTCTGTATTCAAAATCACATAATACCAACAATGAAAAACCTATTAAGTACTTTAAATACATGATAAATTATCTTACAGAATTAGTAATATTATTTGCTTAATTACTTGTCATGCCTCTCTGATAAGACATGTAAAATAGCAGGTTATAAGGTTCAAGAAAAGCAAACGATGAGGGTATACTGAAAGCGGTTTATTTTCCACATTTGAAAGTTGTTTTTATAACTGTTAAATATTATTAGCTTGAAATCTTTACTACAAATTTTTAGGGCAGTGTGATAGGGCAGTGCTTTAGGGCAGTGTGATCCAGCTACAGGCTCGCGGGCTGCATGTTGCCCTCGGACTGAATGTTTAAGGCCCTCAAGCTTTCTCTGTATTGACTTAATGTTGTGTGTGTTACAGTAGGTAATTTTAATTATAACAAGCATTGCATCTTTTAAATATAATGTACAATACTAACAGCGTTAGACTATAGACTGTAGAGAGCATCTGGAAATTAGTCAGCAAAGAATAGATTTTCGAAGCTGAAATATTTCGCACTAAAATTACACTCGATCTTTGGAAACACATACGTGTGTGAGAGCACATATGTTTTCTATGACAAAACAAGTCAAATCTAAAAACAGAAATTGAATGGTAGACGAAATACTGGATGATAGCCTAGCCTCCAACTTGCTACCACTAACACTGGTATTGAGAAAGGAATGAGTGTCAGAGAAGCCTCGACCACATGCATCCCACTGATCAAGATTTGTAATAAACTGCTCTTTGCTCTTGTGTAATAATTTCAATGACACACTCACTGATCTTTCCATTTTTAATTTTAAATCATGTGAATCTGTTGTTTTATACATCATTTTGCTAGAAGTTGCCTGCAAGTTGTCACATTTTTGTAGTGGCCTATAGGTCAAAAGCAGTTGGACCATGCTGTTTTAGGCTGTAGTTTTATTCTGGTATCATCATGATGTAAAAGTGTTTTTGGTCTTCAAAGCATTTGAAACAAAAGCACACATGTGTTACATGTTTTAACATATCTGCATTGCAACAAAAGGAGAATGCATATATGCTAACCCATTTTTATTAAAAATCACAAAAATACTCTGATCAATAAATAGTCAGTAGAATTTTAGCAATCAAGACCACTTTAATAAAATAATTTTTCTTTATTTTGAAACATTGCCATGCATTTGAAAAAAAACACTTGAATAAATTTCCAATTCTTTGCAACAACAACTGCATTCAATTTCCGCAACAAAACATTCAGCAGTACCATACAAAACCATGGAACATTTCAGTTTGATACGAAACTCAATAGCATAAGTGAAATCATTCTTACAGTGGAGTACTATCCCAAGAGTCACGAATGTTTAAATCCACTCCTTTTTCTTCACACAACTTTCTGAAAAAACAAAGTTGTTGTTGAGTCAGTCTTATATTTCATGTTCTTTCTATAAAAACCATGCACTGTGTTCAAAGTTGTGCATCTGACAACAATAAATATTGAAAACAAGTTATTTTCATAATCAGTCAAGTTACTTTGCGAACAGGAAAAAAACCATATAATTTCCAATGTTAAAAAACAAAAAATGATGTTGAAATGAAATTACAGTTGCTACCTAGTATTTATCCTGTGTTACACTTAGACATTTTTATAGGTTACAATGTACCGCAATTAAATTGATACTTTAAAATTTACATGTAATTATCAAAGCACACAACATCAATGAAAGCAATGTAATGTTAACTCTGCACGTAATGCTAAGTTACTTAAATGCAAATGTGTCAAGCTTGAATCATCACAAAAAGATGAAAGCAGAGCCCAGTCAGTTGATTCCTCAAAAGCTTACAGAAAAAAAGCCTAAAGCTTTCAATTGTTACAATAAATGCTAATCTAGCAAAACATAAAAAGAGGCAGCTTTTTTTCTGTAAGCTTTGCTCTGCTCACTATTACCAGCTATAGTATTGTAACATTTTCCTTTGTAATATTTATTCTTTCAAACCTGATGTACCCTTTGAAAAGTGCAAATCTGCCAGTTGGGGTATATGTAATCTAGGTTTAGAACCTCTGTTCTGCATGTAAGTTTCAAATTCAGTAAAAAGATCGGACTTAAAATTGAAGACCTTCGAACAAAAAGTGCTTAAGTCACATTCTCGGGTAAACGGAGTTAGACAGTGGAAATTTTTCCGCAAGCCCTCCCTAACCTACTCTCGAAAAATCTAGCATTGAAAAAGTGTCTAAAGTGCAAATCTGCACAACGACATTCTGCCTCATCTCATCGTTTTCAGTCCTAGAAGTCCTTAGGTCTGCTGCTTATGAATTCATCCAATCAGAAGCTCTCATTTCAGTGATGTGTGAGCCTGCTCATGCGTTGCTGCACAGGTTGTTGATATAACCAGGCTGGATGAGAAGGTAGGCCTTGCAGGAAAGAGTGACTGTGAAAGGTTATTTATTGTAGGATGAAGGTGAGTTTGATGCGTAATTAGGTTTGAGCTATTTCTAAATTTAATGTACGCCAAAAGTATCTGAGCATTTTACCTCTCTATAGTACAGGAGACCCACTATTATTTATGAAACATAGTGAACAATAGATGTGTTCTACAGGACACCCCCTGTTATTTTACTGAAAATATGATTGGTTGTTAAATCGTCTGGTTTAACTCTGCTTCATATAAAGCTGTTTCATGACGGAATTTTGATCTGCCAAAAGTAAAACAAGTTCAACAATCAGCATGTATTTAGAGTGTGAAAGTTCTCGTGTAACATATTTTTTTTTCTGTGGCAACAGGCTGCATGACTTCAATGTCCAGAGATATCTAGCAGTCCATAATCATTTGCAGATCAGTTATTGCTGTCTTAGTAATGTATTCCAGTAAACCTATTGAATCATGTGATACTGTTGGTCATGAACAAGATTTTAGTCCAAAGAAAAGGAAATTGAATCCACAAACGTGGGAGGCCAACAGAGTAAAAATCCAAGGTCCAAGGTGAGCTTTTGTGTAGGCCTATGATGTTTTCTTGTAGCATTTAGTTTATGCAAATAATAAGTCTGTGTGTTTTCTGGCTTTACAATAATACATCAATCATACATGTGATGTGTAGGCTATGTGCTTTTGAAGCTGTTATGTTGTGCAAATGACTAACTACATCATGCATTGGATGGCAAAGTTTTTCAATTAAGATGGTAGATGCTATTTTTTATTAATGTAAACTGGTGGTGATGGTCTGATGTCATCCAATGTCTGTTTCACTAAACAAGTCAGTTACTTNGCAAACACAACTACCAAGTAAGGAGTCTAGCCTAGTTTTGAAATCCCTTCAAGTTGAAGTTAGGCTTGGGTCAGATTAAGGTTAGAGAATACACAGCTTGGATAGACAAGTAAATTGAATCTATGCCAAAGAAAAAATTAATTCCACAAACCTGGAAGGCCAACAAAATAGGAAAAGCTCAGAGCCAAGGTAAACGTTTGTGTAGGCTACAGGCCTACAGTTGTCTTGTAGCATTTAATTTATGCAAATGAGAAATCTCTGCATGTAGAGCTTTAAAATATTACATGTGATTTAGTTGTACACATGCTTTGAAGCTTTTAAGTTGTGCAAATGACTAGTTACACACATTTGATGGCAAGATTTTAAATAAAGATAATAGAGGTTATTTTTGGTTACGGTCAACTGGTGTTAGTTATCACTGATCAGATGTCATCCAATGTTTAGTAGGCAACTCAGTCACCGAGCAAACACAAAAACTACCAAGTCAGGAGTCTCACCTAGTTTTTTAATCCCTTGAAGTTGGTGTTAGGTTATGTTTGAGTAAGATTAAGGTTAGGGGAATAAACAACTGTGATAGACATGCAATTTGCAACACTTTTTGCAACCGAGTGAGAGGATGTCTCACCCAAAGCTTGATATATTGGGAAACAGATACTTTTTTGTAGTTTGCCAAAGGATACTGTTTATTTCCTTGGTCAAGATATTTACTGTTGTGCATTTCTATTCAAATTTTGTAGTTTGTTTCAGGTACACCTCACAAAACTTATTCTGGAAATGAAGTTGCAGAAAGAACCCAACCAATTGTGTCATGTCGTTGCAACTGCTACGCTGCGTTTAGTGAGGAGGAACATCATCACATATTCCAGTCATTCTGTGGTTTACAAGATCATGTGACCCAAAACACATATTTATGTGGCTGCATAGCAGCAATACCTGCAGCACATACCTATAGAGGGATGAAAATAAAATCGCTGGTCAGTGCCATTGATCCAGCACTGCTAAGAGATGCGTATGTAACATTTCTCCCTGTAAAATAGGCAAAGCTCTCTGATGTCAATTATCTGCTTGCACATGTGTCTTTTCCTAAACATGTAGCGTTTTATTCGGTGCTTACTTCTGCAACCAAAAGATGCTGACTCAGATGACAAGGACATGGAGTAGCTTATGAACGCATGGACACAGTTTCATGAACAACAAGGTGTTTCGGTGCAGAAACACCATCAGCGTTGCCAGCAGGGAGACCTATTGACTCAGACCCCTCATTTAAAATAATCAAGTCTGCCACTTCGCGTCTAGCAGATCTTAATACAGGCATAAGGTTTGACTTCTTGTGATGTTTTCTTCCTCTGGAATTATTCACTGGTACCGCACCCATGAAAATATTTTTTGTGTGTTGCTGACTTGTAAATACAAGTTTTGTGAATGCGTGTGTGAAATATGTTGAGGGTGACTGCAAAGCTGTACTGCAGGCAGGTCGTTAGCCATGGGGGGAATTCGGGAGCAATGCCCCCCCAGTTTTTTTGCCCACAATTTTTCTTCCCCTCCTAAATAGGTATTTGCCCCCAAACTTTTAAACCTGGCTACGAGCTTGGGCGCCAGAAGAATTTTTTGAAGAGGGGGGGAATAGTGAGCGTTTCTGAAGGTAGTCAAAATGATTTTTCCAAGGGGGGCCAGAAGTGGGAAATTTCATTTTTCTCTCTCAAAAGTTAGAAAGCAATCATTTTTTGCCAGAAATGTAATAGAAAAATGTCACGTTTCCGACTCCAGGAGGAGCAAAGACCCCTAGACTGTCAATTTCGGTGTAAAGCAGTCAAGTCCATTTCTTGGTTTGTTAATTATATTGTTGATGGTAACAGGAAAAAATTTTTTTCTGTGATGCAAAGAAACACTACGCTATCCCACTACTGCAGACCTAATATGATCTGGAAATTCAAATGTTTAGGTGTTTTATTTGCAAATTGAAAACTTTAACAGCTGTTTTCTCAAAACTGGTATTTTGTGACTTAAGCACTTTTCGATATAGGGTGTTCAATTTACATTCTACATTGCACAATTATCAAAAATGTGCATTGCTGTAAAGGATGTTTTGGAAATGTGCATCAACTTGCATTATAATAAAGCTAATAACAAACATGGGTGGCTTTTTACAAATACAAATTATACCAATATTATTGTAACAATATGTTTCATTTTTAACAACTGCCAGCCACAACATCCTAAAACTTACAAAGTGAGCATCTTAAAACTTACAAAGTGAGCATCTTTATCTTGAGCAAGTAACCAAAATAAAAATATATGCACCAAGCTGAAATATTCATTCTACACCTACATAACACAAACTTATTGAAATATTCATTCTACACCTACATCATGCAAACTACACCTACATAATGTAAACTTAACAAAACTTAGGGACATTATAATTGTTAAAATGCAAGGTGTCAACATGTTGTAAATAATGAATAATTCTCACTTCAATCCATGAATATCTCCATTTCTGCAGCATATGAACAACTGGGAATGAGAAGCCATCATGAATGTTATACTACTATGTGACGCAAAAAATAATACACAATTTCATATAAAAAAATAGCTCAATGTTTTAAAAACAAGGAATTAGATGGAACATGAGCTGCAAAGTACATTAGCAGGACCAGTGAACAACTGCAAAAGATCACTCACAAAAACATAGTGAATACCCATTTGCAAAAATCTATATGAACCACCAGCTAAGTCTACATTTTAAAAGAAAAAAGGTGATTGTTCCCCAAAAGCAGCCTCAATGATCAATCCATCTTTGCCTTATAACTACGAGTAAGTATCATGTACTACTTTTAACCCAAACTGCAGACCTTCAATCTAAGACAAACAAATTAATAAAATAAAAATGTGAGCAAACTATAGACTGGCTGATATGTATCAAGCTTAGCTTTTTTTAGATTATTACCACACACATGCACTGAGAAAGGATATACTCATGATAACTGAAAAATACACAAACTTTGTCTGATACTTCCTATGAATAGCTGCCTTAAAAAGCAGGGTCATGAGTTGGGCTTTTCTATTTGTAACAAAGGTGAGACTCTGACCCTTGACATTTTCTGATGAAACTGACAATACATTTCTGAGGTCCTCCTTAAACTTACTCATTACCCCTCTGAATGTCTTTGTCATCTGAGAGCTCAGTATCCAGTACAACTCCCAGATATTTATAGTGATTAACAGATTTCATGTTTTGACCATCCAGTGTCAATAATGGGTGACTGTGCTTTTTGCACTCTTAGCCTTAAATGTCATCCAAACAGTTTTGCTGCAGTTGAAAATAATTCCATTTGATTCTGCATAAGCCTGACACACATCAAGTATACTTTGCAACCCTTGTGCGTTTCGGCAAAACACGCAAATATTGTCAGCAAACATCAAATGATTTAATAAGACTTTACCAATACACCCTGCTTTAATGTTGATTAGTTCAGTTGACAAATCATCTAAATATACAGCAAACAAGTATGGACTCAATACTCCCCCTAGTCTAACCCCATTAGTCACATGAAACAGTTCAAAATTCAAAAGACACAGTGATGTGATTTTCCCTCTGAAAAGTTTGTCCACCTTTGTTACAGTTGATAATGCTTATGTACAATGGGAATTTTAAGACCCATTAGTTTACAGATGATTTTGGCTTAAGAAGTCAAAAAAGCCTGTACGTCACAATTTCCTCATCACTGTCCTGAAGATAAAATGTAGCTATTACTTAGGACACTTACTTACTTAAATTCTGAGTGTTTTGGTAATTTTATTAAAGTAACATTGTCTGTTTTTACGTATCTTTACCCTTTGTTTTTCTTTCCTGTGCACATCCCATTTTTTCAACATGAAATTATAATCCATAGCTCATTATTTTCTTTCGTCTTACTTTCATACCTCATTGAATTTTTTAAATTTTTTTATACTTTGTTCAAACATTTTTTTGACCACACCAAATTTCCTCAATGAAATTTAACCCATTCCTTTGTGAACATAGGCATGTTCTCTTCATCTGTAAATTTACTTCACCATGTTCTATGTTTGTTTGTTTCATTTTAGATTTGATTTTCAACTATTGTTTTTTTAACAGTATGCAAAAAGTGATAAATGGGGTTGGATAACTAGATTGCTGCCAGGATCCTTCACCAATCCTATGTGACACAGTGAAACTCAGGTTTGCATTAATCAGTTATTCCACCATTGTGTTTGGATTTATTCTTATTTCCACTGACAATTGGTTTCCTTATTACACAATGGTTCTCAGTATTGATTCTGTTAAATAGTTGAGTCACATGAAACAATAATAAAGTTGAAACATCAACATTTAGATCAAATGCAACATTATTGTCTATGGTGCAAACAAAACCAGAGCATGCAAGGTCAGAAATTCCTAAGTAACCAATACCAGAAATTGCGGAATTACAAACCAAACAACTTTTTCCAAAGACTAAAAACTAGATCAATTAGATTTGAAAACAAAAAAAACAACTATAATAAAAGCACTAATAAACATACTATGATGACTATATCTGATGGATATGTTGCTGCCACACGAGTAAAACATGCCTATACAAAGAATCATAATTTCATAGCCTATTTATAATAGGTATACCTGAAACACCTCACCAATAAGCATCAAGCCTTTCAGTGCAAAAACTTTCCATGAATCATCACATGCCATGTACAAACCTAAGACTAACCTAAGGCATTATGTCAAACAAACAGTATAGGCAGTATAGTATAGGCAAACAATGACCTAAGGCAATATTGTCAATATATAATGTTGGAATTAGTATATATTTTAAGCCAGTGATGGACAAATCGTGACCCAAGGACCATTTTTCAATTGCAAAACCAGATGTGCTAGTTCAAAAAAGAAATATCCCACAACATATATGTTAAAAATATCTTGCATGGCTAATTACAATGGCTGCCCTAAGGCGTACTGAAGAAAATTATGTGGTGAAAAGCAAAGACACTAAGTAGTAACAATGTTTTATCAAAGTATACATAGGCTATTACATCAAAAATTGCTTGCAAGGATATAACAAATTTGTCTGTCACTATGATCAACGTAAGATAACCAATCCTATTATACCAACTTAATAAAGATTTTAATTTGAGGTCAAAATGTGGGTTTCATGTATGTATGCACTCACTAGGTAATAATCTTTATAAAACTTAAATAATGCTCATCATTTGCACAATGCAAAAAGCTTAGATCAAAATCGAGGTTCTAAACAATATTATTCAAAAGATTTGTTTGCAAACATCAAATGTTATATTGCTATTTTAAACCAGTCATGTTAATCCATTCAATCAAAAACAACCTATAACAGAAGTATGCTATGTAAACTAACAAACAATAGAACATACATACGATTCTAGAAGGTAGTTTAAGTAAATTCATATCATAAAACCACAACAATAGATGAGGACACATGAAAAAACTACAGTTCATCAAGCAAGTGTAATGTCTCATATGCTATCTTTAGTTTGTCAAGATATATGTTGTTGAACTGCAAATAAATAAAATCCATTTTTTTATTTTGGAAGAACTGAATGAAACTCTACATCATAGCTAAAAAGGGATACTTGGGAAATATGGTCGTAAATCACCTACTGTGTAGTACTGTATGGGTATGTGCTGATGATATACTCAGTTGTATGTGTGTTTAGTCCCAGAATTAGTGGTCTTTGATGTCTTTTGAATATTTTTTTTAACTCAAACTGCGTTGCTAAAAAGACATCATTTTTAATGGTAGCGAAACTATCACAGTAGATTTTTTCTAAAAATATTGAAACAGCCTGCAACATCACTTGCACAATAGAAACAAACTTCCAAAACCTAACTGCAATTCACGTGATTCTTTTAAGAGCTCCATAAACGTCTAAAATTAGGCAAAAAATCAAGTGAGCTAGCCTACTAGCAAGTTAAACGCAACTGGAATAAAAACCGTCTCATTTATATCCCTTCAAAATCCTTCCTAGTCAGGTTCTTTCATCCCCAAATTGTAAATGCAGCAACAAGTGCTTTTTTCCTGACTCCCAACTAGGTTATATTAAACGACAAGTATCTTGTCTATCAAAAATAGCACTTTACGTCCTTGGGATGCAAGAACATCATCTGGGACTATAACAAGAGTCTCAAACACGCAGGCCGCATATGGTCTGCAAGGGTATTTTGTGCAGCCAGCAAGGTTTTTGGGGAATTTTGAAATAATCAACATCCTCATTTGGCCCTCGGAGCAATTTGAATTTGAGACCCCTGGACTATAACCTTACACACAGCTACTTTTACCGCACAAAAAGCTCATGACGGGGTACACACTAAACGCGGAAACTTGCACTTCTTGTCCCTGCCATGCAAAATGCTGAAATTTTTGTTGACGTTTGTCAGCTGTGACCTATGGTCACGTGACACCAACAGAAGCAGCCGAGCATACAGTGATAAACAAAACCACAGCCCCACCCACCAGAGGTGGTCGCCGACCGGAGTCACTTTTTCAGACTCNGNNTTGCTCCTGTGGCAAAATTTTTGAATCCAGGTCCGGTAATACTTCAAATTAGAGAATGGGATTCCTGTACCTGTACAGACTCCCTAATTATATTTGAGAATGGGATTCCTGTACCTGTACAGACTCCCTAGGTTGCCCTAGCCACAACATAATATAACGTGAGGTCACATACCGCTGACCAAAAAATCTTTGCCATTCAATTCTCTTTGTTGCAAACACGCTACGCATTGGAACGTCTTACCTGCAGTAGTGGCGTCATCTAACAGTTTTTCAGCATTCTTGTGGTTTGAAACAAAATTTGTGCAATCAATTTGGTACTAATACGATTATTACCTCCTTGCACTATGGCTTATGGTTTGCCCGTAGTCCTACAAATGTTGACAAGCTTCCATATTGTATGTGGTTTTGTCGAAACCGAATAACATTTCTCTTTTGCACGATGCTTCTCCTACTGCTTCAAGTTGGGATGCTCCACCAACGCAGTTAACGATGTATGATCTGACAGTAATATTCGAAACCTACTTTATATCATTATACCTCACAATGCCCAACATTGAAAGCATTTGTTGTTTGGTATCCAAAGTTGACTGTTTATCCTAACTTATTTTGTATTTATGCTGCCATTTTAAGGCTTCCTAGAGCGTTGCAACAGGTTTTAGAAAACCCTTGTGCATACGCTCCTTCTGAATTTCCTCTGAGTGAACTTACGCCTCTATCCTGTTGCCCACTAAGCATCTATCATTTGAATTTTTTTGAATATCTTAACTGGATACGTTGTTCTTTGTTGCATTTTCGATTTTTTGATTCTTGTCGTGGTAGTTTTTGTCAGCAGTGCGTGACCGATAAGCGGCCTTTCTTTCGTCGTAAAATAAATATAATGTAATAATTACAATAAAACCCACGCAAAGCTATTCAGCAGGTTAGACAAGCACACACTAAAGATAGATAAATTAAAAGGATGATGGAAGAAAATTATGGTGGTGTTAGTGCAGCCTGGTAATCTTCAATTTACGAGTTTTCATCATTTCAACGAATAAGACGATTCGTTACATAAAACTTGGACCACCTCAAGTTGATCAGTTTTTTCAGATTTCCATTAATGATGTATTCTTGACTTCTGATTCATACTATTGCGTTGCAGTTTGGAATTACCATGATTATGATGCTGTAATGAAAAAATATTTATTTGAATTTGTAAAGGAATTAACTTTATGTTGCAGTCAAGCTAAAGCCATTGATGGAAAAGCGTGTGGAAGTTTTGACTGTTGAAAGCGAGGGGTCTCACGCGAGGCTTGTGTCAGATTTGAGAGGACTGGCTGATCAAGTGATTCCACCATCCCTTAACGATTGGGTTGAAGATGGAGTGCTGCCGTTCACCACTATGTGGAGAGAAAACTGTTTGTTTGCCGATATTTGTTTTGAAATTGATGGCCACTATTTTCTCGGACACAAGGTACGTGCAAATACTTAGCTGTTAACGTGTGCCACTGTGCAGCCATGCCGTTTTGCTTTGGANGTATCGCTGAACGTCTTTGGTAATAGAGTTGCTGCAACTGTCGATGAGGTGCAATTACTACCTGTTGACGTATATTTTCACTGCGCACTGTTCCGGCGTCATCAACATAGAGCAGTGGGATGGTGCACAAATCTATGCGATGATGCAATGCGTTTGAGTTTATGCTTGCGTGTTA
>JGI24158J21664_10002271_pt1 | contig 23093 bp, 14 predicted proteins | sample Ectturendosymbi3_FD_21664 | JGI IMG/M metagenome (IMG submission 21664)
GCTATTGCGGCAAGTCGCAAAGCTATTGCGGCAAGTCGCAAGAGCATAGCTGGCAACTGCAAAGCACCGATAGAACCATACGTCTCAATCAACGTAATTGGCTTGACTCTGACAAAGTCATCGTCATTTTAAGTGTAGTCAGCTTTTTTTCTGCAAATCATGTGAATCTAACTGAGGGTTACTTAACCGAACCCTCAATGTCGCACTTGTTACTTCTGCTCTAGCTGGAAGCAATCAACTGCGCCCTATCGCGATAAAGGCAGTGAAGTTAAGAGTCGGCAAATCCATTTCGAAACCTAAGTGCAGATGTTTGATGGAACATCACTGATACGCAGCAACGCACTTCTGCTTTAAATATAACTCTGTTTTGTAATGAGACAAATGCAGTCATAGACAACAGCAGCTGAGATAGATACTTCTGGTGGAAGACATAAGCTGGAAAACGGTTATAAAAACCATAACTGCAATCCACGTAATCGATGCTTTTGGGGTTTAAACGAAAAAAATATTGTTTAAATACAATGTCTGTTACTCCAATTGAAAAGCCCGGCAGTGTTTTAAGTGGCACTCTGTCAGGAAGTGGTTGGGAGTGAAAAATTTGTATCTGTAATAAAAAGTGTTAAGAATACAAACATCAGACAGCAAGTGTGAAGTCTGGGGAATTAAAACCTTTCGCCGGCCGGTTGAAACTAATGTCTTATACATGGCTATAGTTAGTAGTCTAACTGAAAATACAACATGCCGGGGCCGAAATCGACAACAACTCTTGTTGGAAACTGAGGCCAGGGACAAATGACCTTAATCCCCCAAACGTTTGGAAAGTTTTAAATAAGCCGTGTTGTTGACCACATTTGTTCCATCTGTGTGATATAACTGTTTCAGCCAAAGACACGGTCAAACCTCCATCACGTACAGACCCCTGCCAACGAAGAAAGCAAGTGACTTACCGGCAAAGGGCCAAGATCGTTGGCACTTTTCAGGGTGTCCCTGTGCATGGGCGGCCGATGGGTGCGCGGGTCGTCCCAGGTGGTGATCTTGCGATTGTGGTCGATGAAGAAGACGCGGCCACTCGGCGCCGTTCTGTGGTAAATGCAGGGAGATAGTTTATTCAAAAAACAAGTTTCGAGATACCTCAGCACATGGTACAAGCTGCAAATGAGATCATTACTCAGGAACAGGAAACAACGGTGGGTTGCTTGCTCTCAACGGACAACATAATTTTTCTATGGATGAAGAACCTTTTCTAGCGTCTTCAAACCGATCATAATCTTAGAAACGATCACCAGGAAGTGACGTAGCAAACAATCCTAGCCATTTCAAAGGAAAGTGGTTTAGAACTGGAGGTGGCGGTAACCACTGTGTCGCTGAACTTCTTCAAAAATCTTTCAATCTTAATTGCTCCATCACCTACGCAAAGCGCGGCCATCGAGGTGGGAATTGTGCTGTTTCGGCAGGCAAAGCACGAAACTACCGCGGAGCTCACGTTAACCCACCCATCAACTTTTTGAGGTATTGCTGGCCAACTTTGAAGCGACTAGCCACACAAACAATGTCGACTAGCTGCACCTCTTCGATGTTGACAACAACGCAACCACAACCAAGATTCCGGGTTACTTTCCGAAACAATCGCTTACTCTTTCCGTCACTGTTGTCTTATAAATATAAAATTATTTCTCGCAACAAGTGGATAACCAAGAAATATAATTGACACAGTGCAAAAGTATTAAATCTGCTGCAATTATATCTGTCAGAAGTTACATCTTCATCTTCAACCGGTTGTTTGAGGGCCATTATTTATGGAAGATCATTGTGACTGCACAAAACAAAGTAGTTTTGTAACTGAACAAGGCATCTTTCAAAAATTGGGAAGAGTTTCATTCGGCGACGACCAAATTTAAATAAGCATTAGCAATTTTTCAAGCTCACACCGCCAACCATTCACTTGAAAATATCTTTCCACCAAAACCATTCATAATTACACGCAAACTTTAACTGACTGATTTTTATTAAAGAAAAACGTATTATCAGAAGCTTTCTCATTTCTTGAAGCACAAAATACTATTTTCGTGGTTCAATTAAACTTTCAAGCTAGGCTGGCAAGTAACTCAGCAGTAATATTAGCCCTCATCGTTCACTACGTTCTCGTGGCTGATTCGTTCACTATTAGGCAAACGGAACAAAGAGCCACTGTGACATTTCAACAGTGGCGTAGGTAGAGTGTGGGCTGCCCGGGGCGGCCCTTGAGTTTGGCGCCCCCGAAGCCCATAAAAATACATATTGCACAGTGACTGTCTCTTAAAGCTTTGCATATATATTAACTAGTTTGTGCACCATTATAATATTACAGTGATCTCACTGGTATGCTTTAAATACACACAAAAAACTCAAACATTGTAAGTACAAAAAGCAAAAATGACACATAGGGAAAAATAGTAAAAAAAGTGTAAAAAATTAGGACCATCTTTATTTCTGAAATAAAGCTACAATTTTATGCACAGCAACTTTTCTTGCGTTTTGTTGGCAAATTCTTCAATGGCAATGTCAAAATTCATTTCATCTGCCAGTTGTTGCTCTATAGACAATGTGGCAAGATTTCTCAGTCGCAATGTGCTCATACTAGATCTTAAGTCAGCGGTTCTCAACCTTTTTCCCGTTAAGGACCCCCGAGTCATAAAACAATCAACCAGAACTCGCAGTAAGCTGACTGAATCTACGCGGAGTTTTCAATCGCCACGCATTTTCCTCTAGTTTAGGATATTAAAAAATAGCAATACACGAAAACTCAACTGCCATCCAAGCACCCCTGGAAATCTTCCCGTGAACCCCTGGGCGTTCGCGAACCCCAGGTTGAGAACCACTGTTTTAAGTGATTCTTGATCAGTTTTAGTTTCCAAAAACTCCTCTCACAGGCAGCAACACTAACGGCAATTGTGAGGACAATCCGCAGCATTATTACTATATTCGGAACAGAGTTCCCAAGGTTATACTTTTGGATAAACTACAGAAGTTCAAGGTGCCTTTTTTTCTACTGTGAATTGTACATGGGCAACATCGCATAACTGTGATGCAACGATAACGTTCTTCTTAATTGCACAACAATGAACAACAAGCGACGCAACAACTATCAATATTTCTTTTTCCGCCATTAACTGTACTCAACCTCCTATACCAGGGGTCACCAAACTACAGCCCGCGGACCAAATCCGGCCCGCAAAGACATTTTGTCAATAATGAAAAATAATATATTTACGAAAAACATGTTGATTTGGTAGAATGTAGCATATCCCAAAACACTTACATTCCGTGTGACTATGATGTCTGGCTCTCGAACCTTTGAGTAATAGTTTATGTGACCCTCGGAAAAAAAGTTTGGAGACCCCTGGTTTATATTATACAACTAACTGGCCTACTTGGAATCTGAATGCAGCACGGTAATCTAAAAATTTTCATAATGGCGCATCAACATACTGAAGAAAGAAATCATTTCCCCTAATAAAACGAGGAACCCTCACGGAACCCTTAAAACTCACGTAACCCCACTACATGTTTTGCGGAACACTAGGGTTCATCAGAGCCCGTGTTGAAGAATACTGAGCTAGATTATATTTCTCCACACACATGGAAATCCATTTTGACGAGCACAAATCCAACTACACATTTCACAAATGTTTTTTAGACCCAGCAAAGCGCTTTTATTCGCAGGTACAAAACTTAAGAGCACTTGCAAACAGACATGGGGTAATCGTAATTGATTACAATTTTTTGAGTAATCGTAATCGATTGAATTGACCAAAAATGAAATGTAATCGATTGCATTGCCAATTTAATCGTAATCGACGATTACGTTCACGATTAAACTTGGAGATCTTCACCCTACTTCACTGTGCGCTGAACCTCGGTTGTGGTGGCTGGGTTTCCTTCTTTATCATGGTTTCTTATGGTTATGTTTCAGTGGAGGCCATTTCACGTCTGTGTGCTTCAAATCCAGATAGTCCATGGGCAAGCACAGCGTTTGTAGCGAATTCTCACTTTGTTGCAGCTACTCCTTTTGTTGACCGCCAGAAGTAACGTAGCGAGTCTAGTGAGACGTAGCAACAAAAAGAAGAGCTTTACTTAAAAACGGGTTGACATTTCGATAACAGAATAGCGGGACATTACGAGAGGTGTTGGTTTTATTTATATATACTTTATTCAGAGTGAACTTGTGAATGTAAGTACTGGTGTAGAGTATGCATGTAGTTAGCACAGTAATTTATAGACAGTAAATTAATTTTTTTCAGACGAATGCAGTTCTTTTATCCAAGTCGAAAGTACTTTTCCATAACTGGCATTTCATCCGTGATTTACCAGATACTGCTAAAAAACGCAATGAAACCAGTGAGGTTTTGTTGAACATTGACGTTCGGTCCAACAGACAAATGCCTGGCTATATTGGCGTCACTGTTCATTTCATTTAAAATTAAAAGCTGCACAATGCTATGCTGTCTTGGAGACGATCGCAACCCGCTGTTAGAAGAAATAGTCAGCAATTTTAACTGATAAATTTTCAGCGTTGCTGGACGAATGTTCAGCCTGATAAATACCGTTTGACTGTTAAAGCTTGAAGCCTTGATGTTTACCAACTGTATAGATTTTCAACATTGATCATTTTTGTTTAATTGATATTTAAAGTGTTTGTTACAGTGGAGTAACTGGCGGGAGGCATAAGGGGCGATTTCGACCCCCCTAGCCAGCTAAATGTAAAAAAGAGAACCCGCTAAACTTATATTTCTGTTTTAGTATTCTTTTAGTTTTCAGTAGTTTGTCGTCTTTTTGCGTTTTTCGGAGATTTTCCGTTGATTTGGGGTTTTAGTATAGCCATCCACACCCGGATTCACCATCATTTCTCAAGTATTTTTTCGGAGTGTTGACTTGTAGGTCACCTGCAAAGGTCAGTCTGCCTCTTTCAGTTTCCTCTAGTTTCTCTAGTTCAAACCACTAGTTACGCCATTGATTTGTGGGCTGCACGAACGTCTGATTAAACAATTATTGTAATTATTTTCCGGTGCTTGATCCTGACAGATTAGTAATTTCGTTTATTGCATTCATTAATATCGTATGTTGTCTGAAAATATACTTACATCAAATCATGCAAATTGGGTTTGTTTTTGTCCTGAAGATGTTTCAACATAAATGTAATCGCGATTGCTTTCAATGTAATCGTAATCGATAACATTGTGATTTTGTTTATTCGTAATCGTAATCAAGCAGGTGGCAAGTAATCGTAATCGATTACATTTGTGCTGTAATCGCCCCGAGCTCATCACAGCCACACGTTTGCCCACAGTCATCCACCATACTCCTAAATTCTATAACGTCATATAAGGAATACCATCAAACGTCAACGACCCAACACTCGATCAATCAACCGTGTAGTGAATCAGTAAAATTTGGCATCAAGTGAGTTGATAAGGTGTTGAGAACTGTGTTGCAGCGTCATGTAAAAAAAGCCCATTGACACATCATCCCTGATACACGATTTTTTATTGTTTGGCTAAGATAACAATCGCTTAAATACACATGCCATAGTTTAAATTACTCAAAATCAAAAACGTCTTTCAACTGCGAGTAGTGCCCCGACATTGAAACCACTTTTATTTCAATACATCCTGTACAGTTTTATAACCTACAGCATAGCCCATAGTGCCGCCCCATGAAAGTGCCCCCAGGGGCGGACCGCCCCCCCTTAGCAACGCCACTGCATTTCAAATGCCCAAATTCCTTCTTTCGTCCTGATCCGCTATACTTTTTAAACTGAAAATGAACCAAGACTTTTCATCAATGAAAGATGGAGTCAAAGAGCGAAATTTCTTTTTCAGCGAGCCAATGATTCACTTTGGATGCTGCAGTTACAGACCACGCAACCCTGCGCAACCAGCTGAAATGTAAAAGCGTACATTGGGAGCTTTTGTTCGAGTGTATGCTGGTGTTTGCCGAAATTGTATTAAAATTTTCCGATACCTGAGCATTAAATGGAGAGCATGAAACAAAACACTTGGCTAAGAACGAAAAAAGTGTCACTCTATCGGTTTCAGTGTAAGCAGCACACGTGTACGGCATGGTTGGTTGCCAAGTTTCAGATTTAGTTTTATCGTTACACAGTCGCCACAATTGTCGTGGACTCTCGAACCTAAAAAGCAGACGGCTATTTTCAAAACGGCTTACGATAAAACATAAAATAGAAAATTTTTGCAACGTGATGTTACAAAGGTGAGTGTTGAAGATAAAAAGTGAAGTGCTTGTTTTCCAGGATTTGTGGACTTTTCTGTTGATACACCCATAGATACAAAAATAATTTTTTTCGGTAAGGCCCGCATAGGGATAGTTGCACGAAGCAAAACGTCACTTCGCAGTCGCGAAGCGTGATGTGATTTCCATTATTTCTCTCATTACAAACACGTGCCTATATTTCTGAGGCAGAAACAAGCTCCCATCTCTTTCGCATGCAATTCCTCTTCCAGAGTATGCCACTTATTTTGTACGTCGCGGACAAAAAANCGACTTACTTCATTTCCCATCCACGAGGGAGGAACTTGGAGCTGGTTGAAGGTGACGTGGAGGGCGAAGATTTGACAGGAGCTCGTACAGACTACAATGTCAAAAACAGCGCGTGACAATATGTGCGAGAAAAGGAGTAGAAAAAGCTTTTAACAATGTGTGGTTGTGCAAGTAATGGCCATTAAGCGAGGATCGCTCTCTACTTACATTGCTTGTTGGCTTGTGCCACGTGGTTTTTTTGTTGTTATGATCGACGTAATAGGAACGACCAGTCGCCTCGTCCTTTCTTTTTTCCCAACCAGGCGGCAAGCCGTCGTCTGCTTTAGCGGGTGTAGTTGATGACGATGATGATGGTGCTCCACCTGGTTTAACGGAAACAAATAACCAAAAACTGGTCAGCACGTTAGGCGACGAGGAAACCTACAGCGGTACACGTCGGTTCAGCTCAGCGGAATGGTTTTACACCAGTAAGCTCGGGAGGTGAGGTTTAAAGCGGCATCGTTAATCTTATCTTCATGGTTGCACAGAGACGTGCACCGGAACCAGCCAGGGCCTCCTAGATAGTGTTTTCTAGGAGACCTTGGGTCAACCGGACGTTGACAAACATAACAATTCCCAATGTTGGGTTCGCACAAACTATGCAGGACGTACTATTATGAAATGTTTACGATGCGCTGCCAACTCGAAACTGACAGCTGCCAGCAAAAATTCAATGTTCCTACAACATCGAACTTAGTATTGTTCCGGAAGCAACGTTGTGGAGAGTTTGACGTCACTGGCAAAGCATCAACAGCCACGCGGGTTTAGAAGCAATGATTTATATAAACTGGAATACGAAGGCGTCTCACAAGCAAGTCGGTGTTTGTTGTAAGCATCGAACAACATGCTGTTGTAGGTTACTTGAGAACTTTTTTCAACAACATGTTTGTTCGTTCGCTTTACTACGGCGTTAGGCTACTGTCACAACACAACAGCCAATAACAACTGACGGCTAAACAAACCGATTGCAACTGCTTCAAGAAGAACAAGAGATGAGAAGCGTCGCCAGCCATGACGCAATGTTATGGTTTCTAAGCATGCAGTGGTGATGATGCGTGGCGACTGCTGCTGAGGCACACATCGACTGATGTTTACGGTAGTGTTGGCGGTTGACTATCGATAACAGCAAGTGTGTCCGACCCTTAATCTCTCATGTATGCCTAAGCCTCACGGGCCAGCAATGTATTCACACGACAATTTTACAATATCGGCGATAGGGTGCAATGTTTCAAGGAAATGTGTGTTCGGTGTCACGCTGAAAAAAGGGAAAAGAACTAATGCACGATTTTGGCTTGAGCTCATGACGTTTAGGCTGGTGAGGGCGGGACTTTGGGCGCAGCTTCTCAAACTCGGATCCTGTGCGGGTCAGGGATACTTCGACATAAACTTCCGTAAGCCGACCACGTTCGACAAACTAATACGTATAATACAGGCGTCGGAAACCTATGGCTCGCGAGCCAGTGGCTCTTTTGATGACGGCATCTGGCTCGCTTGATATTTTCTTTACACGAGTGTTACGGATGAAACTTCTACAAAGCCATCAGCAACACCATGCAGCACCAGAAGTCGCATTAACAGTAAGAAGCGTGTTATCAAAGAGAAAATTCAGACATTTACTATGGTTTGAAATTGTTGATTTTGCTTAAAATGCACACGTTAGTTAAGCAAGTTAGTTGCACTAAGTATTGAAAAGTAATATATGGCTCTCACGGAAATACAACTAAAAATATGTAGGTTTCATGGCTCCCTCAGTCAAAAAGGTTTCCGACCCCTGGTATAATATGTACCGTCGTAAGCAGATAGTTGATAGTTGGGGCTCAGCAAAAGTACTTTTTAGCTACCGTCTGCGGCATAAACACACCTTCACGAACGGAAGGTTCAATGAAAAAAATGTGTTCTCAGCATACTTGCATAACGAACCACTTATATGTAACGAGTAATTTACTAGTTTCAATAAAAAACATGCTGAGCATTTGACTTTTGCTTGCACAAGCGAAACGAGCACCGCTAATCCTACGTAAATGTAAACACATGGGCCGAGGGCCACCTCTGCCCAAAATAATCAAAAGGTGTGTTGCCTCATACATCCGCACTTTGCAGCGGCTCTTGTACAGCCTAAGAGTGAACCTGTTGAGTGGAACGGCTCCACTGTTCAGCAACGTTACGTACGTTCCAAGTTCAATCACAGAACGCGGAAAATTCACAGAAAACCAACAACACCAGCATATCGTAGTCAAGAGCTACAGCAGACGAGGATGGAGCCACAGGAACGTTGCTCTTACTGTTGCAGTTATTCATTCACAAAATTTGTTTTCTGGCGATATCGATCAAATTCAGGAAGCTTGTTGCAGGCGCAATAAGCGGTTCTGATCTCACCAATTTCACAGCAATTGTCCGGCAGAAAGCAACAAAGCGATAGCTCTAGAACAGTGGTTCGCTAACGTTTTTTTAAAATTTTGCATAACGGCCCCCTCGTAAATTTCGATGTCGCGCGGTCCACTACCAAACTGAAGGCAAATAACGCCAAAAACGGATTTTTAAGCATACATTTGTTGCGTGTGGTAAGTACACTTCAATGAGGTGGGTGCACCTGTTTGGCTCCCACCAGTTCTGTCTTGGGTTCTGTTTTGGAGAGCAAAACTCTCATATCATGAATCACGTCCAATGTTTCAGAATTTTGTTCTGATTGCGATTAGCGCAGAAACAACAGCCTCACACTCGTAGGCTGTTGGAAATGGAACGAGCACTTTCACAAAATCATCCACAATTCATGCAAGAGATACGAATTCCAAGGCTCAGCACAGCTGTCCATCATTTATAAATCCCAAACATATTCGTCGCCTCTGCATGCGCTTACCTTGTGGCGGTAGTGTGACCAGTCCCGTCGCCACGGGGAGACTTTGGTGGGCTTAGCCCCCCCCAAACAAAGCTCCAAGTCCACCAAATTGAAACGTGAAACACAATACATCGGTGGAGTTTTGGTCGATTTTTAGAATGTCAAGCCCCCCCCGCAGAACCGCAAAGCCCCCTATTGAAAACTTTCTGGCGACGGTTCTGAGTGTGACATCATAATTTTACTCCAGTACAATTCAGCACACAACAGCAAGCAATGCCTTGTTACTGTTGATATCACAAAGCAGCACTGCGCGGTGTTAGCAGAAAAGACGGGATCAACGCTGCACTTGAAACGTACATTCACAACATATCAATTGTCACGCGGTCACCAATTTGAGAACCACTGCTCTAGAACAATTGAAACCCGAGCCACTTGAGATCGTATGCAAAATGGATTTGCCTGCGCGATCGCCTCATGTCACAGCACGTGCACGCCACCCGCGTCATTTCAATTCACACACGACAGCAACAGTAGACCGCATGCAACTATGTAAAGCGGTAAGTGGGTCAGTCAGGCAGACTGTCACAGTACCATTTGGCGTTCTTCTGGTACTCGCAGATCGAGTTTTTATGATCGAAGGCAGACTGGAAAACGCTACAAGAAAATAGAAATAGAAATTGTTTACGGCTTATCAACAACTTTTTAACTGGTGTGTAGCATTTCAACTGACCTGGAAAATTTTACATAATGGCAACTGAAGGCAAACTAAGGCAACTGAAATATTTTGTTGAAAAGTATTCACTGCCAAATACCAACGTTACCAAAAATATAGCTTATGAGTAGTAAGCACGTACTGCGTATGGGGTAATTTGTACTGAGGGTGCATGAAAAAAATCGTATGGAGATGCTGCGGCTGCGCTTCTTCTTTTCACGAGTATGGCCCATAACAAGCCAATCACCAAAATTAAGCTAAGGTACAGACGGCCTTCACAAACAAAACCATGCAATTATGCATCACATAATTTACAAGTACTTCTGATTTGTCAACCGCCTATCGGGTTCATTGTCTCCTGTTAAGCACCAAGACATTGTCGGTCCAAAAACTGTGGTCCCGGCCACACATGCTCTTCACCACAACCAAACGCATAGTGGGCTTTTATCATAAATAGCTGGAGGGAACTAGTACGTGCTATTCGATTCACACGCCGGTCTGTGTTCATGACATTTATTGGATGCGATCTGAAATTTTAAAAGATCACTTTGACTAAAGTAACGGGATGGTCAAACTACACGCTGGCATATCGGGGCAAGCGAAGAGAGAGCTGCAAGCAACAATGGAAACGTGAATGTTCCGTATGAACTTATTTACTGCTGCGTTTCGTTCCTGCAAAATAATTACGCCGTTTGCTCCGCAATTGAAAGATTTGTGCAAACCTCATGTTTTGATTTTTAGCGACCACGCAGGACACATTGCGCTAACCCACACAGGGCTTGCGCTGAAGTAGTACTTCAACATAATCAGGGCACATTTGCGAACTTTACTGTTTCACGAGGCAGCTCATTTCTTCTTTGAAGAAGCAACACAGGTAATGGAAAAATTACAGCGCTCATACTGCTTGCTTGGAATCCCACCGGGAAACCAGGCCCACTACCTGCAATCCCTCTCCGCTGACGAGCGAAAAATATCCTTTGCAGCAAACCTCAAATGAAGAAAGCGCGTGCAGTAAAGAGAAGTTCCATTTTTGCAGGACACCTTGTCCACGATACGGCTTGGGGGCATTCCAAGTCGCAAATCATCGCAAACGCAATCTTCTTGTTTGAAGCATGTGGTAACGTCAGTTTATACCAAATATGAATAGAATTAATGTTTGAGCGACATACAAAGAATAAACAGCCGAAACTTTGTGTGGGCACAAACCACAACGTCTTATCACGTGAGTATAGTTTACGCCAAACTAAATTACTTCCTAGACGTTTATGAATACTTGATTAGAATGGTATGCCCCTAACGGGTAGCTCGAGGTTCTGCACGGGTGGTTTCAATGCAAGTAGCAACTATGACTTACGGTGCAATTCCACTAAACGCCAGTTCAGTTTAGTTTATGCTCCCTTTCTGTACTCCTCTCAGTTAAACGTCGTTACTTTTAAGCCCAATCTCGAGCAAGAAATCGTGCCATGAAATGCTTGAGTGCAGAAAAAGAATAAGAAATTAAGGGAACATCAGCAGTGGCTCTAAATTTTTGTTATTGCATGAAAATCAAATATTACGGATTGCGGAGCGATATTACGAAAGATATACGTTTTTCGGATTTCGCATGATTTTCTTGCCTACCTTGAGCGACACGTGCGGCAGTTTGACGGAGCAACTTGCACAACTTTTAACTCCTGCGCATTACCCTCAAAGCAATGATCAATTAATCAATGCAGAAAGTTTCACATTGCTTTTCAACATATTATGTTTACAACTGTCCCGGTCACGTTTGTTGCCAGACGCTATCGATCCTTCCCTAATCTTTTACGAGCACCAACTTTCTGTAATTTCTGAAACGTTTGTCAGGTCTTGCGATTCACAGCTGAAACGATTCCCACAGATGCATAGCTGAGATTGCAATCTCATGTACAGTTGTGGTGGGTAGTTGCGTGAGTGGTGTGGACACAATTCGCCCATTTTGCTTTTTACCAACCCCAACAAACGCACAAATTTTCTGTTTTTAAACCGAATATAATGAAATATCTAAATATATCACATGTTTTGCTTGTGAGATTTAAGTTGCACACTTAACATTGTTCGCAAAAGTAAATTGATTTTACAATGACAGACTTGTCCCAATTGGTCAGTATTCAATTACAAAGCAATGTTGAGATCAAAGGTATTTCTCAAGCACACATCTAGCTGTGCATGTTTCACTTTATGATACAAACGCTGGAATGTATTGCAAGTATGCCTTGACAATGACTTATTCAACCTTATTTTTTGAAGGTATATACGCAGCCTGATGATTGTGCACTGTTAATCATTAAGGTTTATTCTAAAATCAAACTGTGAGCAAAAACTAAACTTGCAATGTTTTGGTGAGCATGTGGTTCACTATGAACTGCTTGTAACATTTGTTCTGTCAGTTTACTACATCATGCATAGATAAACAGTGACCATATTGATGAATCCATCCTGCATGGATTTCACAGCAAACAAAACTAGTCATATTGCCAATGTTGATGCACCAATTTCGTTTCACAAACAAATAACAATAAGATAAAAGTAACGGAGGTCACTTGCATATACAATGCGTAATCGCCAAGCTGATTTTCTTTAACAAACATGTCCACACCAATTTCAGCACAGAGAATTTAATTTAGCCTATTTAACACGGATCATATAGCAAAAACACGATTTTTGCTTACAACCCGCCTAGGCTAAGCTGATGGAAAAAGCCAAGGTTTTTGAACGATTTTGATCTGATGGTCAAATGACTGCGTGCTCTTTTAATTAGTGATCGAAAAAACTTTCAAAAAGAGCAAAAGACAAGTCTTTTAGAGTGTGTCGAAGATCCTGCACGTACAGTGAGTTCGATCAAACGCCCTGACCACATCGTTACTTGGACAATAACGGTGAGAAACAAAGAAAGCATTGGTGGCACCAACCGTTAGGAAGACTGGCAGACCGTGGAACACTGTTGGCAGGCGGTGGTTCGTCAGGAGATGGTGATTGTGAGGCGGAGGCTGACGAGACTGCTTCTTCAGTAACTTCGACCCACTGAAACCCAACAGCAAACAATGGTCTTTATTCGTCCCCCACGTCGTACACAATCGCACATTAGGCTCGTGTAAATACGCGACAGCCACCGTAATCTGTGCGCACTGCGAATTGAGCAACTACTGGCACTTCGCTGATGTTAATGCAAATCCCACCGCAGCCACTCCAGCGAAACATGGCATGTATGCCCGTGAATGCTTGCTCAGCAACAAGCCATCACGAAGCATTCCGGCAATGAGATGGGAAGAAACTAGTCGTTCGTGCAGCAAAACTACGTAGATCACAGCACAATGAAGAGCGATAACGCGAATAGGACTCGATACCTTGCACACTAAGTAATAATTAGCAGATGGTTTAAAAAATAAACTAAAATTTGATAGAGTCTGGTAAGCACTAACAGTTGTACTCCCCCATAATAATGGCATTTAACAATTAAGACAAACGTCGACTTCTAGGATGACGTATCACAACTGATCACTACTTAAACTAGATTCTGAAAATTAGTGTGTGTGCGTGTTTCAGGCAAAAGTCATTTTCATAGCAACTCAATATTGTGTTCGGTTCACTTGATCATTTAACCAGAAACCATTCCATCATTCCGATCGACAACCCCGCAACGGCACTCATCAAAATTCTGACCGATCCATCATCCCGAGGTGGTTGCATCTCGGACATATCCTCGCTTATATGACGTCGCTGCTGGAAGAGCCTGGCTGCAGTTTGAGTGGACATGTCTTCTTCGGGAGAGTCAGCGGCGGAAGAGTCCTCGAGATCCTCCTGGCGTCTCGTCTGAGCTTGCGACAGCGCAGCCAGATCCGTGGCAGAACTGCAACAGGGAGAGATTTAACGCACTGCGGGCATCTTCAGCCGAACCGGCGACATGAAGTAATATTCAACTTCCAGAATCTAGACCACTACCTGGTTGGCCTTTGCCACTGCGTTCTTCTTGTGGCATGGTGCACGTAGTAAGTTCTGCCCAGGTGATCTTGACGCTCTTCCCATCCGTCGGGAAGGGATCGTTCAGCTCTGGCATCGTCATCTACCATCTCCCAGTCAGCCTTGATAGACGGTGTTCAATGTCAAACGCACATGTTCACACAAGCAACAATAAGGCTAATAATGCAGGAGGCTATCAAGTACAATGGCCTATCGTAAGGGAAAACTCGTTTGACCAGCTTCGACATGTTGAAATATTGTTTTAACCAAACGCTGGGCTTCTCTTCCCATTTTAGTAATAAAGCCATTTGAGGCACAAGCAAAAGTTTTGTGTTAAATTTCACGCCTTGGAGCAGGTGACAACCCTGCCTTCTGTCGACAACATATCAAACCAAGCGAGGTACGAAGATTGCACCGACAGAAAAAAAGCACAAAAAAGCATCGGAAATGGTAGGGTTACTAGTACTACATTGCTTGACTCACAGTAAATACTTTTACGCGACTGTTCAGTATTTTCTAGCGAAATTTCATTTCAAAACATCACTGAAAAATAAAACTAAGAACTGGCTGCATTCCAGAGAATGAAATGCTACCCATTGCGAAAGATGTGATCTTCTACGAAACAGTTCGACTATCGGCAGTTGTCCGAACTCGAATGACATCACTCAAAAGCAACACCAATATTACTAACCTCGCCCGGCGAATCATCTTGCCCGTCGGCTGCTGTATTGCTGTTGTCCACGAATGTGAGTTTCAACCGCAAATGTCCCTTGACTCGTGACCTTGAACTGCGTTCGAAAATGAACAGACAATGTTTAGCGACGTCATGTCGTGAAAACGCCCTGCACTGTGATCGGTATCGCCAGAATACTTTATAAACGAAACACGAATGTAATGGCAAGGCAGCTTTGGAAAAACACCCACCCGCAACAAGTATGTCTGTCCAGGTAAGAGCAAAAATTTTTACAATTACCTTCGTGGTCGGAGTGGGAACTCCCTGTACGCTGCAGTACTTGAGTTTTCATTCTGAAATCAAGCAATATCCATGTTGCCCTCTACAGTAGCTTTACATTGGTAGTACATGAACAAACAACTATGAGATATTGCAAATGAAAATACTTACGGTCACGTATGAGTGGTTAATAGGAATGTCAACTTGACCGAGAAAGTCATCCCTCGTCTAAAAAGACACACCAGGTAAGCATAATGATACAATTACTGCCGTTGCGTGTTGAAAAGCTTAGTAGAACGCTCTTAAATAACGCTCTTAAATGTGTCGTATATTGAGAAAATCACTACAGTAGAGGTTTGCAGCAACAATTCAGCGTTATTTCGTTGGTGTAGTGTTGCAGTAGTCAAGAACAATCATACAGTTCGGTCAGACAAGAAATTTCGACTCAGTGGAAAACTAATTTCGATGCCATCTCAGTGATCACAAGACTTTTTATGTTACGATCTAAACAAGCGAGTCAAGAAACCCTGACATGAACTTAGACAAAACAAATGATGTGTGGCCCAAGCGTCAAAGAAAAGCTACGTTGACTTCCTGTAATTTTAAAGGAGAGCCATGGCGAAGTTTAGTCTTCGAGTGAAGACCGTTGGAATGTGAAGTACGCAGGTATACCTACACGGCACTCGCTCATACATTCGAAATTAGCAATGCTCTTCCAGCAAGTCACTGGGTTTGTAGCTGCGGCAAAACACAGAAGCGAATGGGTTGGTCGCGAACGCAGACATCGAGCATGGGCGACCCGGAAAGGAGAAAAGCTCGCGTGAATGACCTATTTTTGTCGACGGCCTGAGCAAATATCTTGGTGATTTGCGCGTTTCTGTGCTAGTTTTAAGCCGTGAACTCGCGCTACACGCCTCGTGAGCTCGATGTGACGTAGGTTGGAGGCGCACGTGACGAACTCACGTGACTGTTATTCAAGAGTTCGCGAATGCAAAGCGCTTCAAAAATCCAACACCACGCAAAGCGCTGTAAAATTACTGGGAACTTTTCGTCGCTGTTTACTAGTTGCAACCTAACGCTTACATCATCCAAAAAGGGACGTCAATAATTCATCCAAAAAGGTAGCTGCAAAGCAAGCACATGGATTGAGATATTTTTATCATTATAACACGGATTGTGAGGATGTTAAGAGGCAGAAATGTTAATTAAGGAACTGAATGCGGTCATTGCTATACCTTCACCAAGTCCAGATCCTTTCCCAATAACGCAGTATCTAAGTAAAAACAACTAAAAAATTGCACGAAAACTTGAAATTAACGCAGAGCTTGCAACAGGCGCCTGAAAATCAAAAACTTAAAAACGAGCAATTAATAATTTTTTTCATTTCTCGTCATTGCCCAAGTTTCAAAAACTCTTTGAGTCCAGCAACATGAAGCTCTTTTTGCAGTCGGTAGTATCAAAAAATGGCTTTCAAAGCCGTTGCAAAAATTCAGCAGCTGACAACCATCAGGACAGGAAGGGTCAATAGGACGTTACCGAGCACGCAAATGTGTTCATGGCAAACATGTTTCACAAACTTCAAAACAACTGGCAAGCAAAAATTTTAAAAACTTTTCAAGTAACTGTTCTCCGTGTTTGCCAAAGTATTCGTTTCAGCAAATCTGAGTGAAATACACCGATGGTGGAGAACTGGTGTCGGGGAGTTCACTACGTCTTCCCCATCGAAGTAACCCCGCATCACTGCGGCGAATGGGAAGAACAAATATCAGCTGGATGCGCCAACGAGCAAGGTGGCTACAGCAAAGCTTATGGAGCCAAAGATGATACAAGTTTCTACGGTCTACCCTGGTGAAAAACAGTGACAAGAATATTTCAATTAAACTCGCTGCAAGCAATGAAAGTGCCGGCAAAAAAGCAGCACTGACTACGTTAAAATCTGCACAGCTGGTGCCCAAATTGTGGCAGATCAAGTTCATTGCAAATATAACCTGCGTCATTAGTGGTTGTTTCGAAAAAAGTATCTCCCTACAGGAAAACGAAATAGCATCGGCTGTTTCACATTTGCACAACACCAGCGACGGATACCATCTGCCGGGTCTAGCACCCGTTGAGGATAATAGGCCAGCATAACCTCATTCGACGAGAAAAGGACTTAACAAAAACTAAACGCACATCGCTGCGATTGGGTGTTTGATTCAGTAAGTCAGAAGACCGAAACTGACTCGTAATAATATCCTGGAAGGAAATTTTATTCAATACCACGTGATTTCATTCACTACACCACAATACAACCTCTTCAGCACGCAATAGGTATTGTTGCGATCGGAAATCCCGAGCGGCATATGCGCAAAGCTTCGCACTGTGGCAGCAAGCAACAATAGAGTTCACATGCNATGATCAGTGATCACTCTATTATTGCTTGTTCGCGCCACATATATGTATGGTGCTGTTCTTCAGGCACATTCCGTTTGTGGTGAATCACACATTTAACGCAACACCACCGGAGAGGTTGCAACAGTATAAAAACTATACGTGAAACTCATAAATATAAGAAAAACAAGGCACGGGGCTGACGGACGGATAAAAATGACAACTAACTGCTGATTTCAGTCAAAGCATACATTAATTAATCGAAGGCGATGCTTACACATGAAACGCAAACATTTTTGCAATAACATAAAAAACGGCGATAGGCGCAATGTTTAACACAATTGTAAAAGGTCACTAGGTAAAAACTGAAAATGAATGAAAACCAACTGGTCAAGATCTTATCGAAAACCGAAATATAGTGGAAACCGCTTAATAGAGCACCCTCGGAAATAGCAAAACCTGCTCTAAGAAACGGTTGCTCTTTTATCTGATGAGAACTTTTTTCAATAAAAATAGGGTGTCATTCACACTAGGGGTTCACCAATACACCCTTTTCACTCTTGCCCCTCTTCAGCACAAAAGAACGGGTCGATTTTTTATTGTTTTACTTCATTTTTGGTTGCTTGTCTACAGCATGATCAAGTTTAGACAGCAGTGACTTTCTCACGCGCTAAGTGGGTGCAAGCCATGGTGCTGCTACACGTTTAACTGTCCTATAATAAGCGGTGTGCCTGCTCTAATAAGCGAAGAATTTATAAGAGGTAAGAGATAGGATCGTCATTTTTTTTTCAGCCGAAACTGCTCGAATGAGCGGTTTGCTCTATAAACCGATGCTCTATTAAAGCGGTTTCCACTGTATATTGAACCACTGTTTTTTGCTTTTTCTCGATTAAGATTCCAACTAGTTTTCTGCTCTCCTAAGCAGTCACTAATTATGACAGACTCGTGTCTGTCTGAAATACAATTAGAAGCTTAATGATAAAGCTAGACCAACTAGTGGGCAGAAGTTAAACGAAAACTTACTTAGAAACGAAAAATATTACTAAATAATTCCACGAAGTCAAAACAAATCTTTTTCGATATTAACGTGCGCACCATTGTGTGCAACTAATCATTTCACAACTCACCAGACGATTCTCGTCAAAAACTTCAAACAGCAATCGGTTTTTGTGAGGAAAACCCTGAGTAAAAACTGAACGTTAAAAAACGAACTCACAGCACGTCATCTATACCAGACTAAAGATGCACAACATAATAGAGTTTTAGTCATTTGTTCGGGCCACACGCTGTTTTTGCAAAATAAGCGCATTCTTTTACTGCAAAATTCTATTTAGCATGTCCGTGTGGCGTAACTTTTCGGAAAAATGAAATCTCTGCAAGAACGAACTTCATAAATAGACAAAGCTCAACACTGCCATATCTTACAAAAAATCCGAGACACTGGCGCGATTGGCACTAAGCATATAGCGAATTGTGACATACTTACCCGAAACAAGAATTGCTCATTCCATTTAGGATCAAGAGTCTGCAGAAGATAAAAACACTAGATTGGGGACAAGAGCATCAGCGAAGATCTTACGCGGTCAAGTTGCTCGTTTTTTCGCATGAATGCCCTAGCTCAAGCTTTATTAAAAACTTTTTATAAGACGCCGTGTCTACCAAACGTTTGTACCTGTGGATATTACAATGAATGAAAGTCACAATTTTGGATTTCAAAAGATTGTGATCACCTTTTCGTCCTTAACAATACCCCAGTTAGATTTAAACAAGGTTTTGCAACCATTCTCAACGAATCCTTGAAGGAACATAAAACACTTAATTCCTTTGGCACTTTCAACAGGTTGGGTTACATATGCCCCAAATTTGACAATGGTTCTTAAAAGTGCTTTCCGGTAACAGGAGTGCATCGGTGCATGTCAACGCGTACGCTAATCATCCATCATNACAATATTTTCACACATCCAGCCTAANGTCCAAAACAGTCGCATTTCAATCCAACCTTTTTCTTTGTCTTGGTGGTGACGCTGTCGATGGTTGTTTGACCAGCTCCAGAACTAGGTCGTGGTGGTTTGTACAACGTAACTACCACATATGGATCACTACAACATCGTAAAGATATTCATAATTCAGAACTTGCTTGCTGAACAGCACTTTCTAAGATACTGTGTTGATACGCATAAACCCTGTATAATTTAAGCCAAAATTAAGAATTGAATGATCAGCGCTTTGCTTAGTTTTAGCAGAATGATGTGGTGATCAACTTCAAGCATTACATAATGAAGAAAAGCATTTTTCATAATGAAGAAAAGCAATTTTGTATTATTGTTACAAATTATTTAAAGCTACAATGGATCCTGGAACAATGCTAGACATGAAGCAGAAACATAAAACAACTAAAAACTAACAGTAAACTTTTCAAAAGCTCTAGGTGTGCTGAAAGCTTTCTAGGAATCAGCCGATTATGCTGCACTATCACAACTTTGCAGTGATTCGGTCTTGCACATATCTGTATTCAAGCAATTAGTTCCAAAAATATGACGCAGTCGAATCAGTCAGCATGTTTTTTGATACGAAATGAATTTCACATAGCTACACGCATCCTCAGACCTGATATCTTATTCAAATTAATGATATATTTCCGAACTGTTTCAAACTAAAAATCATAAAGGTTGGTTTATCAAACAAATTTCTAAAATCCACAACCTCATGAAATGCTGTTTTTCTGATGACAAATGTGAAGTAGTAGATAAAAAGGACAACAAAACATTCGCCGTGTAGTTCCTATTTGTACACAATTGATGTTTCCAGCAACTCTACATTGAAGTAGCATTCAAAGTTTTCTACAACCACTTCTTGAAATCATCACAATCTCTGATACTACGTTCAACAAAAGCCTGCTAAAACAGTGGTGGGCAAACTGTGGTCAACTACAGGCTTCTATGCAACCCACATATCAGGTCCACGGTGTCAGATGCAAACTTAAATGCACTGGTAGAATTTCTACTAGTAATCTTGTGCCAACTTCAAAATACTGCAATTGTACAGCAGAAATGTGACCAACACATTTTCCCATTAAATTGCTTGTGCTGCATTCTGAATTTCTTTGTTTTTATTAACTATGCTGTCTTTAAGTTATATTTTAAATTGTTATTATCTTAACAGCACACTGTTCAATTCAAAAAGGTGCAACCCTTTGACTTTTCACAGTTCTTTGATGCAGTCCTCTACAAAAAGTTTGCCCAACACTGCACTAAGAACAAGTGACTTAACATGTCTTATCTTCCAGTAGTGTAGCCAGCCCAAAAATTTGCAACGGGCCAAAAGTGTTTGATTTTAGGCGTATGACACCATTTTGTTTGGGATACCGCCTCTCAAAGCACAAAATGACTATATGTTGTAAAAATTGAGGGTGCATGGCCCCTTAACCCCCTAGCTATGCCTATGTTACCTTCTCCCATCTGAAAACAAACTATTGTTGATTTCCTTGCAAAACACTTTTATTTGGACTTGGTCATGGTAAAGCAAGCAGAATATTTTCTTATTTAGTTTCTTTGTCAAACCACATTGTTCTTTAATATGCAGTACCTAGGATTTTTTCAGCCATTTTACCGAAACGTTTTTGAAATGACCAAAAAAAATGTAAGTCATTTCGATCAGAATGTCTGAAATTATAGGCGAATGAACACTGTTATGGCTAGTAACTAAATGTCACAGCAAGAAAATGACCCAAATGTCTCAGTGAAAAAAAAACAATGCAGTAACATAGATAAGGTTATACAAAATATGAACATTCACTGGATTTTTTGTGTTGCTTCTCTTGGTAATATTGAATAAAAATTCAATTTAGAACTATACTGCATTGATTGGATGCAATGATGTGGTGACTGCAACAAACCATGATTCCTGTGGTGTGCAGTTCCAAAATGACAAAAACATACCCAGCATAATTTGATCAAAAAATTCCATAGCAAATGGACTTTACTGTGTTGTTAATTATTACCATTTTGATGTACATTTAAATTGTACATTCTTGATGCAGAAAAGTATTGATTTTATCAAAATATTGTAGAATTACTCAAAGCAAAGTTATCACAGACTATGTGTGAATTTTTTTGTAAACTCAATCTCAAGAAACCAGAGCAAGAAATGTGTGCATTATACAAAGTCAAGCCACTAAGACTACCTTTGGATTAGTAGTTACAAAAAATGAATCAGTGTGGTTCTTTGAGACAAAAAAAAACAAGTATGTGGACAACTATTACTCATGCCCATCACAGCATACTATCATCAACACACAATATATACAAGTTGCATTAAAATCTTGAAGTCACTGTTTATCAAAACCTTAAATGCAGTGCAGAACTAGTATCAGGCATCACCATCTGCGTATTTACTATGACAGTAATTGTTCTTGATCTATACCAGTGCTCTTCAAGCTTTTTGTCATCGTGGAACCCCCTGATATACTTTTCACATTTGTCATGGAACCCCCATCAACAAAAATGTGAAAAACACGAATTACTTTTAAGGAAATCAAATTTTTCATTATTAGACACTTCAACAAATAAACAGTTATTACAGTAAGTTAAAAAGCAAGAAATTTAATGACTCAGTTGTTCTTGCATTTCTGGAATGTATCTGCTAAATTCAGAATTTGGCAAAAAGAATACGCATCTCAAATATGTGTCGTCCAATTTTATAACTTTGGCGATTGAATTACACTTGGTCCGCTTCGAACTAGGTGCCTCTTGTACATTTGAACTACATTGTGCATTACCGTCCACATCTTTGTGGTTGTTATTATTTCACATCACATAAGAAAATAAGCTATTTTGCTTATCTGGATTGACTAAATAGGAAAAAGTTGGGTTCCACACTGTTTTTACTTTATTCCCACAAAGGGTGAACAGCAGCTCTAGTCTGTTGTCTACTCTCTACTACTTCGATGTACAGTACTGTGAACTGTACATCGGCAATATCGTATAACTATGATGCAACAAAATGCATAGCAAGTGACACAACAACTCTCAATATTTCTTGTTCCACTATCCCAGGAGTTCCCAACCTGGGTACATGTATCTCTGGGGTACCTTTCCTATCTGAAGGGGTACATATATGGTTAGCAACAGAAGGTAAAATGTATTTATACATTATCGTTTTTTTGAGGAAAATGCTAGGTACCCAGTATGGACCTGTAGGGCTCCAATTTCTCTGATTCTAGGGACCTGATTTTCAATTCTAGGGACTGAATCAGGTCCCTAAATCACCTTTAAAAAACCTGTATTATAAATGTCCATATATTCATACATATATCAGGAATATTATTTCAGAAAATCATTATATGCTTATTGTTAAATATATCTATAATTTAGGGGTACATGCTCATCTGTTGAAATGCTGAAGGAGTTCATGGTCAGAGAAAGGTTGGGATTCTCTGCACTATCTGCATTCAACCTCTTGTACAACTAAACGTATCAACAAACCAACAAACTGAAGCAAGAAATCATTTCCCTTAAACGAGGAACTCTCATGGAACCCCACATGTTTTGTGGAACCCTAGGGTTCCATGGAACCCCAGTTGAAGAGCACTGATCTACACATTTGCTAACATAAAACTAATTTTATATGTACAGATGATAAAAACAAACATGCAAACCTTGCTCCAAAAA
>JGI24158J21664_10002272_pt1 | contig 23091 bp, 17 predicted proteins | sample Ectturendosymbi3_FD_21664 | JGI IMG/M metagenome (IMG submission 21664)
GTATTGTCTGTTTTTATCAACCTGCGTTCTGCAGAGTGTGTGTGTTCATACTATGGACTTCGTGTCTGCTCACAAACAAATAAATTAAATTAAATTGTGAACAGCCACCTTAGTCCTGGTACATTCAACCACAAGAGTACTGCACTCCTATCTGGTGCCGAAGCTCACATTTGCCTCATGGACCCTGCCATCAACGACGCCTTGCGAACTGTGACTGGAGGCCTGCGTCCCACACTAGCGGACATTCATCCTATCCTCACAAGCATCAAACCTGCTGATCGTCGTCGCAAAGGAGCCCAACTATCTCTAGCACCCCGTCCCGTGGATCCTGGACATCTGCTCCACTCAGTGCTCACCTGTCCATCGAGTGGGAATGAACGGCATCTCGGAATGGCCCTGCCAAGAACTGCCTGGTTCCGGTTCAACTACCTCCGCACCGTTGTCGGATGTTTCCGCTCCTGCTTGCACAAATTGGGTATGACCGCTTCTACGGCCTGTGAGTGGGTTGTAGAAGATCAAACCACCGACCATATTGTCTTCCAATGTCCAATCCACGGACTTTCCCTTGGACTGCACGGCCTGGTGGTTCTGGATGATAAGACGTGGCGTAACTAACTGGGGGAAATGGGGAGGGCTGCCCCTCCCCCTGGCAAGCTAAATGTAAAAACTGGGCCCCCCTTTAGTTGACATTTTGATATTTAGTATTCTTCAATTTTTTTTGCGTTTTCCGGGGTGTTTTCTTTTCTTTATCCAGAATGGGCATCCATGACATCCAGAATTGACTATCATTTCTTAACTTTTTTTCTGAGATTTAGCTAGTGGGCCCCCTTCAGCCCCCCAAGCTTTGCCCCCTGTGGCAAACCTCTAGTTACGCCACTGATAATAAGACAATCGACTTGCTCCTCAACACCTGCCCCGAGATCGAGTGCGACCTATCAGTGCCTGAAAGAACTGGCTCACACGATGAAGCAGCTTCTGCCAGCTTGTTCTTGCGTATTGCAGACATTCCAAGCTAAACCGAATTCGCTGTGCAGTTTTTTATGTTTGAATAAACTAATAATAAAAATTTAAGGTTTTTCATCCAAAGCTTTTCCTCCCCAATTCCTCCCTGGAACAAAGTTCCTCCCAGGGATAAAAAATTCCTCCCTTAGGGAGCCAAGTGGCTCCTCTTTGAGAACCATTAGTTTAGTGCTTACAATATAGTAGACACTACACAGTGCAGTGAGTGCACACATTTCCAGTGATTATGCAAAAACTTAATTTCGAATCTATCATCCCTCAAATGTTACAAATATCAGGATNCGAGCGTCTGGTATAGCATTTATTACAAAAATTTTGCAAATGTGTTGTCAAAAAACACGGAATAGCAATATTTCCTTTGATAAGAACCTATTTCTACGTAAAAAAGGCCAAAAGAGAGTCAAAAGGCCAAACACATTTTTAAGGTCAGCCAACTTGAGATGAGGCCAAAAAAAGGCCAAAAGGCCAACCAACTTGAAACGAGGCCCAATTTCTGAAATTTGGCCTAAAAAAGGCCAACCTGGCAACCCTGGTGTAGTGGAAAAATGATGTTCGGTCGATGCGACGCCTTCGAGAACAAGAGTGAAATTTGAATTACTCCAGTATGAGGAAATTACTGCCATGTTAAAGCAAAATCACTTATTCATTGCATAATCACTTGGGTAAGTATTTCCCTGATGTGAACGATTTTGATAATTGTCAACTGATTCGGAATCCCATTTGGGGGTGATCCCAGATCTCTTCCAGACAAATTTCAAGTTGAATTTGCAGAAAGTTTGAATGACTCAACAGCCCAAAAGCCAAACATATTTTTAAATCCTCATCCCTTCAAAAGTTTTGGTCGTCCATGGTGAAGACAATTCCACCGTTGTCAAAAATGTGTGAAAAGTCTTGTCTTTCCGTCCGATTACTGCTACGAGCAAGGTTTTTCAACTATGTACATGATGAACAACAAATTTTGTTCAAGACTTTCAGTTGAGCATGCCTTGTGCGTGTGTCTTTCTGACAATTTCCGGAATTCGTCCACTAGTGAAACAACGTCAACCTCATCCATCACATTAAATGTAGGCCTACAAAGCGGTGATTAAACACTGATGATTAACAAAGGGAAGTGATGATTGAAAACTGATACTTCATGTGTTTTTCATTTTAAGTGCGTACAGTTTATGTTATATTCTTTGTAGAAAGTACGCCGCACATCCAAATTCAGCTGAACGGGTCGTAGTTAAAAAACGTTTGAGAATCCCTGAATTAGCCAAAGTTCACTTTTGTGGAGTGCACTTAGATGGATTGAAATGTATTAATACCGTACGATTAAGGGGATTAGTGCTCCAAGCGAAGGAAATGCTGTGTAGCTTGGGTCAGTTTGCACTTTATCCGTTCTTCAGCAGTAACGTAACCCAAAAAATCGGCTTCCAAAACCCACAAATGATTGCAACTATAAGCGATTTTTCAAAAGTGGAGAGATGCTTCTTCGCCACAGCAGAAATACCTGTGTTTGAGCGTGCAGCAGGAAGTCCACTAGTAAATTTCAGCTCCGCTGCTTGACTCATATACTGCTCTGATGGACTCACAGCAGATTTGACACCAGCCTTATTCATCGCACCTTGTTGCCAAGGGATCCAGCATTTATTTGTTGGCCTGCAATAATTTATGTATAAGCCAAGGCATTACCTTATCACCAGACGGCAAGCAACTCCTGTAAAATCACAGCGCCACAGTTATAGACTTTGACTTTCTCCTTGAAAAAAGAAGGAAGGTGTGGTTCTACAGATTAAACAGCTATTTCGGGCCTAAAGGAGAATCTCTCTCATAAGCCAGCTTAATCAGTAATCAGTGTATAGGATGGATGTAGAGCCATGAAACAATAACATTATACACGGTGTTACAATGAGTTGTATGGTTGAGAGACTTTATCCTTACACAAAAAATTAAAGTACAATGATGGCATGATTACATTTGTTAAAAATAAGGCTAGCAAAACACGTTTTTGAAAATTGCTGCAATTTAAAAAAAAAAGCATACTTTAAAATATTTTGCAATTCTAAAATGTACCTCGAGATTTTACAGAATTCTTTGAAAAGCAAGTCAATTTGAATGACTTCTATATTTCATTTACTGTAATGTTTTAGCTGATTAATTGTTTGCACGAAATACTTTTATTGTTTTTGTGTTGAGCCTGGTTTGTTTGTCTTAAATATATTCCCTGACCTTTTGTTGTTCAAAAAATCCTAGTTTTATGTTAATTATATTCGCTATTTTTGGTTGTTTTTGGTCAAATGCCAGCATTAGACAAAACGTATTACGCATTTAATGTATATATTGAAGCTAAGTTTAAGAATTCAATTTAATTTTGTGGCAATTATCGTATATTTAAGAATCCATACTTATCGGGCTTATAAAGACTTGGGAAATATGTGTACCATATCATTTTATGCAAAACCATCAAGCGAATGTCTTCGTTAAAAATACGAAATTGGTAAGTTATCAAACTGAGCTTTAGCTGGTGTTTTATTTGCACTGATGAACGTATTAGATTGCAATATCGAATTCAGGCAGTGCCTCGAAAAATTTATTTAATTTAATCAAACATCTACCTACCACGAGGAACAGCCATGCACTGTGGACAACCAACCACCATGAAAGAAAACCTCCCAGACAAAGCTTCCAGGAAGCAATCAACACCGTGGATATCAGTGCATCTTATGCCACTGTCAGGGAAACACGTTTGCCATCTAATCTACGGATTACAGACAAGTTCTTATTGTAGCAGCAAAGAATTATGCTACAACATTAATCATATCTTATTAAACGCTGATACAGAGTAAGGTTTTTGTACATATCCCGATAACGTCTGGAAGAATTTAGAAAGATTACTGAAATACAAAAAGACATAGCCTTTCTGCTTCTACGCATCTCACTTTGGCTGAGTCATTGTCCCTTTGCTTGTTGTGTTTTCGTCGTTCCGCCATTGACGTCAGATAATTAACCATCAGTTATTTTCCAGTTTTTACTTGTCACAGCTTGTGTTTTGGTTTATTCGTTTTAGCCTTATCTCCAGAACAGGGATTCCCAACCTGGGGTTCATGTACCCTAAGGGGTACATTTGCCTACCTTCAGGGGTACATTTATTGTACGGTCGCAACAAATTAACTTCGAAATATAAACGGCGTCTATCTTTATAGTTCCAAAAATCTAACACTTCTATTACGAATTCAGTGGATTTTTTTTTAGTTTACTCGGCCTTTTTGTCACACGTAATTGTAGGGGTACATGCTCATCTGTCAAAATTATGAAGGGGTACGTGGTCAGAGAAAGGTTGGGAACCACTGCTCTAGAACAAAATTTGTTTGCTTTCTTTGTTTTTGTTTTAGCCCTTCATCCTTTTACTCGTAAGCATTGCTTGCAGATTCAGGACTGAGGGTGCATGCGTAGCGTTACGTGAAATCGATTGATTTCCTATTAAAAATTTGATGATCGATGCAACCGTGTCACCTTTGAGGAAAATAATTACTTGAATATTATTATTTGTGCAAACCCAAGTTACGGCACAGCTCTGAAACCGGAATCCAGTCGGCTGATTCCTCGACACCTTGCAGCGAGCCTAGAGCCGTTAATTGTTGTTGAAATACAAAAAGCTTCATTCGTTAATACCAACATGTCAAGTTTTTCGGGCTATTCCTTATGAACAATGTTTATCTGGTATACCTATTTTGATTATTTTCATTTTATCTGTCCGCGGTATCCTCATGCTGGGAGAAATGCGCATTATCAACGGTTCGCCATTCTTTGCTGAAACCGAAAGACATTTAAAAATCATGCGGTTGTAAAGAGAATTTTGCTTTTGTCCGAAACAGCCTGCAAAATATAAGTAAAAGCAGCTGAGTCAAATTTCATTTGAAGAAGGCTGTGATTACTACTCCTTCAAACCCTTCAACAGAAAGGATTAAACTGTACTTTGCCTAAAAAAGAAACAAAAAATTAAACTTTTGTTTGCATTTGCATGTGGCCTGCGTTTGTGCTCGCAACTCTTTACGCAAACCCTTGCAAGCACAAATTTCACAAAACAGAAGGAACTATCGCAGTACAACCTGGCTTTCATGACTGTAAGAATTTTTGTTTGCGTTTCTAAGTTTTAACCGAACATTGGCGAATTGCGGTCAATCCAGCATTCAGCATTTTATCTCCAGAAATTTTGACTGCGCGACAAACACGAGGCTGCGGATGCAGAAAGCAGAGAGAACCAAGAGATGCGTAATTATGGGATGCTTCGCCGAAGTTTCTTGGAAAAGCTGGTAGTTTGCAGTTTCGCATAATTATCTGCAATCTGTGCAGTCTTTTCCGCTGCGAATTTGACCTCAGCGTTGTCGCTTCGTTCATCCTTCATATTTATTTTGGTAATATCTATTTGCGCTGGTGCTTTTTCTGGTATCAAAGACTATCATTCGTCGTCAAGCGAAACGCTGCTCGCGCGGCGTGTTGTCCAAAATTGGTGCGAAAAGGGTTCGTGAAAATGCTCGCGGCGAAACAAGGCTGCAGATTTGTGTTCATCTGGCAACAAGAAGCTTGCCAAGCAATTGTGCTCATCTAAAAAAATCTTTTTTGGCTCGGTGAGCTTTATAACTTACAAGTGTTTCACTATGAGGTAGCAGTAGAAGCGCAACCTTCAGAAGCCGGGAAACAACCTAAAATCGCGCGTGATGAAGGTTTTGCTGAAATAACCTGCATCAGACGTCGTTTCTAAATGAGTGCGTTAAATTAACCGCATACCTTTTCAATATCCGTTAAACTGTGCTTGATGCAATTGCGTCAGCAGCTAAGAAAGCACCCGATCAATGTAATATTTTAATAATCCAACTTTTTTCACCAAACGCAAACTTTCTCCAATTATTATATCCTTGAAATAAAATAATTGCCAGCATGAAAGTTTTGCGTCAGGCGATTGGATGTCACTTTTTGCTTTACACATGAAGAACGTAACCATTGAGAACAATAAGGACACAGTCACAGCTACGCGGCTAACTTTCGGTACCAAACAGATTTACAAAAAACAGATTGGTGTTGTACCTTAATTCATTGTTCACATGCAGCACAAGTAATGATTTCGCAGCAAAGAATTCCATCCTGTAGAGGATTCGTGACAGAGAGAAAGGCCTTGGAAAACATCAAGCTTGCCCTGCTATTGTTGCGTCCAAAAATCATGATGCAATGACGAATCCAGCAAACTTTTTATGTTGAATTAACTGAAAGGCACATGGGATGCAGTATACAAACGAAGGTAAATATATGGTGGGAGCTAAAATCACGCAAAAGGTATCCAGAAATTTGTTAACATTTTTAAGTTTGGGAAAGATTTTGTATGTGCCTAGTACAATCATAACGAAGCAGATTTGTTAATATTTTTAGGATAAACCAGGGGTGCAAAAATGCGGTCGTGCGCTAGCGCCGCGCGATCAAAAACTTGGAGTACTCGAACGGGATTTGCAGCGACGTAGCAGTACCTAGCTTATAATTTCAAGTGAAATATTATGGCAACGGTTATATGTGTGCACTACCAAAAAATTATGCGCTACTAAAATTCACAGAAAAGTTTGCGCCCCTGAGATAAACAGATAATTAATTAATTTGAAAAAGAGTGATGGATGTTTTCACTAACTAACGTATTCAAAGCCCCTTTTCATGAATTGCGCTGTGTGGTTGATGAGGTCTGAACGCTCTGCTGTGAAAACGTGTTTGCACCATCCAGGAAAATGAAACGGTGAAATACCAAAACTTTTATCATTTCATTTTCAGATACCACACCGTCGGACACATAGGAGTACATTTGGGGGAGGAAAATGCCATCACTGCAGCCGAAGTCTTTTAAGTTGTCAAAACACTAAAGGCTGAAAAGGCTGCAGGCTATGATGACATCCAGCCCGAAATGCTCAAAGCCTTGAATCGAGGAGTTTTTTAGCTGATTCGCGTATCGCAAGTAACATGGTGTTCTGGGAGCGCACCGAAAGATTGGCAAACTGGGGTGATCATCCCCATACACAAGAAGGGAGACAGGAGAGAATGCTCTGATTACCAAGGCATCTCTCCTTAGCCTTCCTGGAAAAGTGTATGCCAAGTGCCGTGAATAAAGGTGCCGCGAGATAATTGAGCCGAAGCTGGAGGATACCCAGTGCGGTTTTCGTCCAGGTCGTAGCATTGCAAACCAAATTTTCACTCTACAACAAATTTACGAGAAATCGTGGAGTATGCCAAGAATGTCTTCATATATTTTGTCGACCTCGAGAAAGCGGGTTCCTCGTGATAAGTTTAGGAGAGTGTTGCTGCAGTACGGTGTTGACGGTCTCCTGTAACTGGCTGTCAAGTCGTTGTTTTCCTGCTCAGACGTTTGTGCCCGTGTCCCCGGAGTTCGCACCGAAAAGGTTCGCACGGAACAGACTTTGCTACAAGTTGCAAAAAAGGAAAACATGAGGCAAGTTGCAAATTATTTTTTATATTTGCGGCGCTGAGTCGGACAAAAACTATTATTTTTGACCCAGTAGTTGTTTGCTCGGAGGAAGCATCGATCAAAAATGCACCTGCGTTGAACACAAGTTTTCAGACAAAAATTGAAGTTTGTTTTATTTTCGGGTTGNTATTTTTCCAGAACATTCATTGCAAGTTCCACCGTTTGGCGTCCAAGTGAAAACCGTGGTTTGGCAACCTCAAAACTACANAATCTAAAGCATATTTGGCTTTTACCATTGCAACGACTTTGCTCATTCCAAAAGCGGCGTGGNAATAACAGACGTACATCTGAAAGTNCGGTTTGACAGTAGAAAACATGCNACTTTGCCTATTTGTCTGATGATGCCCATTTAATTTTCAAGCACACTAAATTGGAATGCATCCTTTGCATTTCAAATTTTTTTTAATTGATAAAACAGTCCTTGTTTGAAGCTACACCGTTTTCAGTCAAACTGTATTCGAATTTTTGCAAAAAATATTCACGTTTTGCAAAAAATATTCGAACCAAACTGCAAACAAATAAACTTTAATCTGGAAGCTTACTACAAAAGCTCTTTATGCACAGCTGCTTCACGCGCCAGGCTCTCACTGGAACATTCTAATGTTTGTAACGTTTTATGCAACCGCAGGTGTGTCGTTCGCATAAATTCCGAACAGGTCGGCAAAAGACATCTCCTGTGACATGCACAAACAAATTTATTAAGAAGATGTCAGGAGAGCGAAGCTGCAGAATTTGTGAAAAGCGGCGAGAAGAGATTAAGATGTGCTTCACGTAGTTGTTTTCACGAAGGCATTGTTTTACACTTTTGCCAGTGTACTTGCTTGTAGGTGAGGCGGTGGGCGGAACGCCCGATGATTCTCGTTTTTTAATGCAGGCTGCGCCTCCGCCATGTAAGGTAATCGTCCTCCCTCCGGTGTTAGGACTTCGCCTACGCGTGATCCTCAAAGTAACGTTGCTGAGGTTCTTTTCTGAACTAATTTTCTGCTGGAACAAAGCCCACGCACGTCACGTAAACAAGCCAAAATCACATGAATCGTGAGTAATTCACTTTTCAGCTGGGAAATCTTAATCTGTTAATTGCTACAAACACCACCAGTGTCGAACTAGAGATGAGAAAGAAACTTCACAGATGTTTCCTGGTTCGCTCCAGTCAAGCTCTTACTTGGTGGGTTTGGTTTAAGTTCTCTTGTTCAAACAGTGAAAATAATTGCTGGAAACCCATAGCTTGCATTATTTTACCGAGCATCAAACCACACAGAGAGAGTTGTCTGCAGCACTTGATCAGAAAACATAGGCACTGGAGGTGTGCGAACTGGTTGTTATACAACGTCCGCTTCAATCGTCTAGGATTTTTCTTAGTGTCAAGATCTCGGAGCAAGTTGTGCAGCAACGCAAACGTTTACTTTCGTTTTTTCGAGATGAAAAGCGTTTTTTGCGATTTTAGGAAAACGTACGCAGTGCTCCGCCTATTTTTTGCTATGAGCAGAATAATTTTGTCTGCGTTTTCACTTAGACTTGCTTTTTCCTACTTTTTGCCTTACTTGTCCAACTTTATGTTCATTCTTCCCGTACCGAATTTCCCAAGTAAACAGTTTTTAGCTTTTGTGCAAGAAAAACAACAGTTGTTGTCTGCGTTAAAAATGCCTTTCTTTCTCACGCCTTTTTGAAAATATTTATGAATTAGGCAAGAAAATCCGCTTTAGCATATTCGTGTTTTGTGGGTGACATTGGTTGAAGGCCATGGTTTCTCCACAAAACACAACTGTCGGCTTTACCTATGCAGGAAGACTTAATTGTTCCAGCAACCAGCAAACCTCTATTGCAAAACTCGCCGTTGACAAAGTTGGTGCTGATACTAACGTGATATAAGGTAGGATGATTGTAGCGACTTGACAGAACCCTTGGGGAAGAGCAGCTCATGAGCGGCCGAGGTTCAGGTCCTCAACGAAGCACAATACGTCTTTCAAGCATTTCGTTTTTTTGATGCAATGAACGTGTGGAGCGATTTTTATTTATTTATATATTTGATCGGTTACAATTTGTTCGGTAAAATGCCAAGAATCGCCTTGAAAAAAGAACAACCGGGTACTTTGTGTTTTGCAAAATGGTAATCCGCGATGACCCTAGCAAGGAAGTCATGAAGAAAGCAGAGCATTTTAAGGTCATGTCGTTTCTTTTTTTGCAACGTTATCAGTGGTAAAAAAAGTTGAAATTAAATGCCGCAGGGATGGATGTTCCGCAGTTGTTCCACCCTCATCATCTGCTTGTTGATGTTCAGCTGCGGGTTTTTTCTTGTTCAGGCGTGGCTTGTGGTTTTGTAGCTGGATTATGCTTTTTTTTCTAATTTTCTTTTTTCTATTTTTTTTTAAGCAGAATGTCGAACGTTATTTCGACACTTTGGCCTCACTTCTCTGCCTCGTGACATTTTTTGCAAACCACATCAACTCATTCGTGGAGTTCGAACTTTTAATTTTCAACCTTATCGGACGTTTACGATCAGGGAAGAATTTAGTTGGAAGTTTTTACTTGAACTTACGCTTGTTTGTAATCCTGTGCCAAATTGTCGCCAGCGCAAAATGATTCAGACTTGAGGATCCATCTAAACCTGGCACGGTGCGTGGCCACATCAAGAATGCCGTTGCATGTTACACTATAAGATCTCTTGTAACAGAGCCAAAAAATCTGTTTTGTTTCGTGCAGTTTCAAATCCTCGCTGGGTTGTTTCGAAGTTACGTGGAAGAAGCAAAGCTGCACAGAATGTCGAAGTTGAAATGTTTCAAACGCGATGATTATTTGACGTTTTTTCGTTTTTTTCCGGCAAAAACTTTATTTTGAGGCAGCTCCAAAACGTTTGGTGCATGTTTGACAAAAGTTGATGCAATTTGCAGATAATTTACGAGAACGATTAAAAAATCGTTTGTTTTTTATCTGAGGTAACAGGCGTGAAAGAATGTACGTTTGTGATGGTACAAAGTTGGAAGTGTTGGTTTCTTCACTTTGTTCATGAAATTAAGAATAAAATTTACGCTTGATGCAATTTCGCATTGCGATGAAAACAGGCTATTTTCGAAACATCTTGTCTCAAATCATTTAAATCCATGGTAGCTGCGCTATTATTTTTCATAAGTGTAAACGTTTTATCTAAAAAGTGTCCCCTGAGCAATGAACATCCTCCTCAGCAATTATCGTGGCATTTGCCACCCTGTTAAGGTTTGCTTCCTGAGTGTCGTGCGTGTCCCCACTTGAACATACTGTAACATTCCTTTGTTCATGCGCACGCCGGTGTGCGTGTGTCGCCTGCGTGCTCGATTCTGCAAAGCTGAAGTGAATGCAGACAACGCAGTTGCTTCTTGTGCTGGACGGGCGAGAGGCTCTCAATTATTAAACTCCGGTTGGAGGAAAACATCTTTGCAGGTAGATCACTTATGTGTCATGCGTTTCCAATGCATTGCTGATATATTAACAAATCATAAAACAAATCACAACTGAGATAAACGCGAGGCATCCCCTGGACGCAGACGTCCTGATAGCTTGGCAAGCATTACGATGAAAACGATTCATCTGTTGCAATATTTGGTATAAATTGAACCATTCCTTCGAAGAAAATTTTCTTTTCTATAAAAAAAAACGATTGTCGACGGGTACAGCGCCATGCAAAACTTTATACCATCTTGCCTCATACCACGTCTGCGGAAGGTGGGTGCAAAGTTTCCGACAAATGCTGCGCTCAACCCCCTGTTTCACTTTCACTGCTCTGCTGCAAAACGAAGACGACTATCATTTCACACTCTACAGACATCAAGGTTGGGTCATTCAGATATTTATGGGATTAAAAAAAAATTTCCTGGACTTCTGTACTTTTTGCATAACGTTGTCGGATTCAGACCTAAAACCTTTATCTGTACATGGGATTTAAGAAAGACTTTTGTGTTAATTGTTACGCGTGTCCTGAAAGTGTCGAAGTAAGTTTCATGTTATATTTCGAATGACATGAGAAATAGAGTTAAAAAAATTTAAAGCAGTATTATTCAAAAAAGGCTTTCCAGGTTTTTACCTAAGTGTTTGTTATAGGTTGGGCCAGTGGATTTTCGTCTCTTTCCTCCTTGCTTCTGAACTACTGTGTTTTCAGTGCAAGTGTTATGAAGTTGCTCGTTACTGCATTTCTTTCAGTAGCTGTGGTTTGCCACTTTTTTGCAGAACGCGCATGACAAGGCGCATTTTTTGCAGCTACGCAACAGGTCACGAGAGAAGCGATAACGAAAACCGCGAAATTACAGTCATAATCACTCTCGACAACGTTATAGTTCCACTCTTTTTCAAGGTCTCTTGACTGCAGCGTTGGATGATCTCTCCCCGCTGGCCCTGCAGCTCAGTAGCAGCTTGAGCCGTGTATTTGTTTATGTATTGAGCAGTTCCGCGAAAGATGCAAAGTCTCCCGACAACAAAGCTTCTCCGCAGCAGAAACTACACTCCTGGCATAGAAACTTCTCGCAGAGGTTGTCTTGGTTCTAACCTGATCAGGCAAAGCTATTGGATGCTGACCAACCTTGGGTCCCCCTGAATTTTGAAATTCGATATTGTTCTACTACACCAAATCGCACTGAACTAATCAAAATACTTCTCTTTGGACATCCTGAACTATCTAAAAATCCGTCCTTATACCTGTGTAAGCAGACGTGTTTGTTTTTGTCAAAGCACCCACCCTTGTATATAACTTCACCCTCTACCGTGTTTTCTGTTTGTAATGTTTTGTGTGTGTGTGTGTGTGTGTGTGTGTGTGCGTGCGTCCCTATTTTTGTTAACCTTTGCGTTACCAATGCCCTCTTCAGGCCTTGGCCTGCCATCATTGGCTGTTTTTAAATAAATAAATAAATATTTTCCCATTAATTTTTTGGTAGAAAAATGTTTTTCTCTTGGTTTTGAGGTGGTAAAATAAAATCTCGCACTGTTTCTTGTCCTGGAAAAATATTTTGGCCACCTCTTCGCAAAATCCACTACTAGCCCCCCTTGGAAAAAATCCTTCCGACGCCCATGTACATGGAGACGACCTTTGCTGCCGAGTGCTACGGCGTTCCACCTGTGACGCAAACATCCATTTAATACGACTACTTTCGCTGATTAATATAATACCCGTCAGCCCGCGAAAGGCGCGTTCTGTGTAATTTCCACAAAAACGTGACGGGAGTTCCACCGGGTTCGCAGGATGTTGTTCGCAAACCTTACTCGAGCGTAAATATGATTTGATTCAAAGAGCAGTGGCCAACTGTTGCCGAGGCCTGTGGGTCAAAGACGGTAGCAACATGTTCTACACACGGCACTTCCATTTGGCAGCAGATAAATCAGCCTAATTATCATCAGTGCCAGCGCGACCTTCGGTTAAAGGCTTCATACCGACGAACGCCGTAACGCCAAACAACAGTTCAACGTGCAAATCTTGGAAAGAGTCGTCCGACCGCTGTTACGTCAAAGAAGCACACCAGTCAAAAGCAACTGGTACAGTTTTTGCTTCCAGCCAAAGCGACAAACATGTTAGGAACGTGATGTGCTTGAACGGAAGTGTTTTCATTTTATTCGACTTGAATGACTGCTTGTCCTTTGCTTTGATCTAGTAGAGAAAAAGCTTCTCAGCACTTTTTTTCCAAAAGTATCCAATGCAGGTGTGTCAAAGAGAAAATCATTCATCGGAAATGATGCTTTAATTCGATGTGTACATGTTTTGACAGAGCTTGCTCTTAGCTTTGCTGTACATCTTCGCAACAATTTTTCGTACAATGTACTCTCCAAGTATAGGAATGACCGCAACTTACACAAAACTCTGATTCATTGTGCGCTATACTTTTTCTTCTGCAGTCGCTAACAAGCAGGCAAACAACCGATGTTTGCTTTCATCGAATGTGAGTGGATGAAAACTACAAGTTTTCATTTTATACTTGCAGTAAATGTAAAGGCATAAGATGTACGATAAAAACTTGCCAATTTCCGAAAGCGTATACCTGGAAGTCCTAGACAACGGGTGGGGAACCTATTTGCTATCACACAGATTGCATAAATTGTGGAATACCGCTGGTGGGGCGCAAAAAATTCTAATTTTGCGTTAAAATTCTACCTTTGCCTTCCAAAAAAGAATAAGAAAGGAAAACTACAGGTATGAGGAGCAACAGAAACTTCTGTTGACCTTACTGTCTAAAAGTGTCGGCTTATCATGGAATTTCGTATCGACGCAATGTTGTGTTATGAGAATTCTGATGCGGTCCATATTAAAGGTTCACGTGGGTTCCACAGAACTATCCTAGAATAGATCACCGTATGACTGTTTACAACATGAGCAGAGCGAGGACCATCCCATCAAGTTTAGCTTTTTCTTCTATTCTGGGCGTGTTTGTGTGAAGTTCGCAAACGTTTTCACAAAAGGAGTGAATACCGATTTCCTTTTCTAACATTGCTATGCTTTTTGAGCTCTAGCGAATATGCATTGCAAAAAGTTTCAGTAGCTTTTGAGTTTCTTGGAAACAGTTAAACGGAAGACAAAATACGACGGGTGGAGAGAATACCATGTGTATTGTTTTATTCCAGTGTAGGTTTTATCTGCAGCTTCATACCACGCTGCACCTCAAAATTCTATACTTCCCAGTTCCTTACAACCGCTTAGAAAATTTTTTAAATTGCCCTATGTTTTTTTGACACCTAATCAAGGTGCTTGCAGTTCGAAGCTTCACAAACAACTGAAGCCAGTCGCCCATGCATTGATTTGCAACAGTCGTCAAAAGCTTCACTTTAACCACACGTGAATCTTTACAAATGCTTCACCTAATCGATGACAGGTAAGTGAAAGTTGGGTCTTTGTGGGTAATTTCATTCTGTTTTCGACTCGCGTAATTTAGTGATAAACAGCACTTATTGAAGTGCAAAACAGGCGGGATGAAGACAATAAGACATCTGGCAGGCACACAACAAGTTCGCAAGTGCTCAAAAGCGTTTAATTGTAATTTTCCACCGATGATTGGCTGCGCCAGCTCTGTACTAATGTAGACCTAAACAAATGTTCCAGCACGATAGAAATTGTTTTCGGTAATTTGTGGCGTTCGTTGCAATGCTCCATGATTTTATTATCTGGAAAATGTGAAAGCAAGTCATATGAGATTACGGCAAACCCTCGTAATTTTATTAATTTTCGACGTTTCCTTAAGTGGAAAAATAAAAATGCCTTTGCGGTTGTTTCTTAGTTGAAAAGAACAGTTTCTTTTGTGCAATATTGTTTACGGCGAACATTGAATGGCTTATATAATTGGCTTTAAGCGAGCTGATGCACTTATAGCAGTCGAAAATATTTCTTGCAATTTTTCTTTGGTATTCTTCCAGTTTGTTCTCAAGATTGTTAACGTCCAAAAGCATATCAACATTGGAACACACTTGAAATTTAATTAAAACTTTAAAGAACATCCTTAGCATAGGAAAATGTCGGAAAAACCGAAAATATCAGAAAAAGTCCAAAAACGTTTCTTGCAGTACAAAAGCCCATGTTGGTAGCTGTTCCACATATCTGTTAAATGCGGACGATGAAGTTAAGACACAGTCATGACATACTATAGTCTACGAACATGTTTTACTGGTAAAGTAATGCAACTCCAGTGAACAAACATAAACTTTTTCATCTTTGTTTTTTTCCTGTGTTGCTTACCATCGATTATAGAGACTTCATTTCTGTATTTGAAAACGAAACTACAGCTTTAGAACTCTCTATACTACAATTAAAAATATACAACCCACATTGGTACATTCACCTTTCGGCTATTTTCCATCAGTTTTTATGGTTTAAAGCAATAGATCCCGTAGTGCATTCAAAAACACTCTTACAGTGGTTTTCAAGAAATCAGATTGAAACTTCTTTCTTGCATCTGCAAACAGTTTCAAATTATTTACCATTTTGATGTTTCAGATTTGAAAAGTAAGAATTACAAGAAACTTTGCTGTCAATTAAATGCCCAATTAAAATATATTTATTATCTGTTGTACAGATGCTGTTGTACAGATGCAGGTAACCAGGGACCGAGTTTGCTAGAAAACTTTGGGGAGACAAACTTTGTGTGATATGCATGCTGTTGTTTACGTTTCGTTGACGTCATATTTCCGCGACCTTTTTGTAAACTTGGCAAAATGGGAGGCAAATTATTAAACTAGTATTTGACAATGATTACTAGGTATTTTCTTCTTTACTATGTAAACAAAAATTTAGTATTAGCACTTGAAGAGTTCTTTTTCATAGTACATAAACCAAACACAACACGTCAATTATTCTTTAAAAAACAAAAAATACATTAAAAGATTAAAAGTAGAATTTATAAATATGTATCTCTGAGATTCCATTAACTGGCATGCCCTAACAGTAATTCAGCTTAACCACGAAATTTGTACAACTACATCATTTTGTCACAAAATATTTGTGAGGCAAAATATATTGTGTCCCCCTTGTCCAAAAGTTGGGGGCACGTATCTCCGACGCCCCTGAAGGTCGGGCCCTGCAGGTAACTGAATGAATTATTCATTTTTTAAAATATTTTTTGTATACAGATACGTAAAATTGCTTATGCCTCTCCATTAGACAAGCGCTTGCTACAACCACAAGGACCTTACCACACTAAAGTTGGTTTAATAATTAAAATTTGTTACACTGCAGTTTGCAAAATAGTTGATGCTTTCTTTGATTCAAAATCCGATACTGCGTTTACTTTATTTTGCTTCAATAACATAATGAGTTCTTTCTTAGCTGGTATACTTAGTAAAAAAGAATCGAATCAATTCACTTTGTCTCATAACAACACTTTAACTTTCAGTATAGAGACTTGAGTATAGCCAGAGAATAAACAAGTGGACAATATTACTCTTTAACAAAAAGCAATGTTAAACGCTTAGAAAACAGTTGAGAAAAGAATAAAGAATATGTCTTTATTGTCAAAAACGGGTAATTTTCAATGATTTGTCCAGTAAATATGTTTGTAGATAGACGTATCAGTACGCGGTAATGAAACTACTGTGTCTTCTCTCTCTTCTGCCTTGAAGTGATGAAGGAATCAACTGTTTATTCCGGAAGAGGAGGTTGACTTAAAGTCGTATACTGCATTTCAAACAGCAATTCAGTAAACTCCGAGCAAAACAATAACATGCTCTATTTACTGCAAATATCGACAGAAAATTTTTCTATCAAGGGCAACAGTTTAAAACATACAACCCTTGCAAAATTATATAAGAAAAAATGACGCACAATCAATGACTTGATGAAAATTATGTAATGTATTGAACGAAAACTATATAATGATTTGAATGAAAATTATATTGTGCGCAAGTGCTTTCAATCTTCAGCAAAAGGTCACTAATTGAAGCGGGAAACATAATTTGTGATTTTAGTAATACTTTTTGAAGCGACTGGACTTTCCATAACTATTCTTATACAGCATAAACATTCTCTTGTAACGTTCACAAAGATTTTGCAAATATTATTTTTCAAGAAAACAGTGGGTAAATATAAGTTTGGAAAATGGCAATTACTAAACACATGCAGCAGGCTTATTTTACTTTTCCATCTGTGCCATCTTCAAAAATTTGTTTTCTTCGTGTAGTCTAGAGCCTCGTGTAGAAAAGCTCACGTCATTCGCTCAAGGCAATAATGCATACCAGTAAATGCATCACAACTAAGCCGTGCGGCAGGGCAAGATGACAAGGCCTTGTACGTAAGCTAGTAAAAATATTTTACACGTGATTAGAGCTTTTCCAGAGGATTAACATGTCAATGCAAAAGCGTTTTCCTTTCTCTAAACAGATTAGATTTGGAGCGATGCCGATCAGACCGCGCGTTCCTATGTCAGTTTACACGTCAACCAAGTTTGGCTATTGCGCAAACAATGATACCCACAGGAAGCCGCAACTTCTTTTAGCATGCAAACAGTTTCTTCTGTATGGCAGCTGTGCGCAATTTTGCTGAATAAAAAGAAACTTTTTTCGACTTCTACCTAATTAAAGACGTGCCATAAAATTTTTCAAAATGCAACAGCCACGGTTGAAGATCACTGCTTCACAAAAACCAAGCGAGACTGCAGTGTAGCAATTAAGTGCAGGCTTGGTGCTTGTTGCTGCGAATTACACCTTGAAAATTTTCCGCTGGGAATTTTTTGAGATTCAAAGATATCAGTGACGCGAATAAAGCCATCCTATCTTCAGTTCCTGCTGCTTAACGGAAAGTGACGCTTTTGGTGAACTATTTCACCTTCAGATCGGTAAACACTGAACATTTAAGATGCGTTTTGAATGCCAATGCTTATTTGAGATATAAGATATAAAACTGCCAATATGCGATACGTGCGAAGTTTGCAACTGAAAACGACGCTTATCCTGAGGAGTGTTGTGAATGCGGGTTTTAAGAATTTAGCGTTTATTTAAAATTGTCCACATGACAATAATTACTACTTGTTTGCATTGTTTCGTAATTTGTGTATGTATTTGAAAATAACTTTTTTAAAGTAAATTTGTTTATTTCTTTCCAGCATTGCTCCCCTTTGACTATCTGCTTTTATATTTTTTTGATACTTGCCCAGAATTTGAGCATACAGAGTTAAACCAAGCCCTCAGATCGGTTCTTATCAATGTGCATGTTTGAGCAATATATATATGTGATTACCTCAAACTATCTACCATCGCAGTTTTCCTGCCTATGACTGTAGTATTTAATTTTAGAAACTGACATGGTCAATGTAAAAGTTACAGATTCGTTGCTAGTGTCACTTTAAAAAGCACAGTTGCTGCTACGTAATACAAACAAGTGTTTTCAATCAAATGCAAGCACTCGAATTACAAGTACAAAATACGAGTGATTTAAGACATGATCGGAATTTAAGACATAAGACATGTTCTGAAATTAAACTACAGACATTTCTACAATGCTTATGGCTTAAAACCAAAAAGCACGGTAATTTTTTCATAGAACCTGTGAAAACAAAATTAACCAGTTAAACACATTTCTCGTCTTACTAAGGTCGGTGTTGGAACGTAACGCTTAAGTCAGCAGCAGCGAATGGTGCAGCAAGTAGCGAAGTAAAAGATGTGTATCTTTAAAACAATCACAGCAACGCTACCAACCGCGAAATCGGGTTGGTCTTTAAACTATTTCGTCAAATATACAGGCGAAGTCACAGTTGCTTGTGTGCACCGCTGGTGGAGGTTTCGCCGCACGAGATGATCGGCGGCAAGATAGTGCTGCATGGGACGTCAGGATCTCCATGTACGAACCGTCAAAATGCCTCGATACTTAATTGCAAACTGTGGGCTGTATGGCGTGTCATGTCGCAGGGATTTGTTCGAATGAAAACCGCGATAACTTTTGCGATAAGATTCCAGCGCCTGCGGTTGGAGTTTATCTTCAGGACATGCACGTAGCTTCGCCAGAAAAACTGACAAAATTTTCCTTCATTGCCCGATTGCACAGATTGTTTTGATGCAAGCGCAAAAGCGCTGTTCCCTAGATGCATATCTCATCATAAACTATTACCCGAAAGCATAACCGAGGTTATTCGAGAAACCAATGATGCGCGAAAACACTGTTTTTATCTATTTTTTGTCTCCTGCTTGTTGCTCGTCCTGACGCCAGTGGATAATATTGCACGAGCTCGCTTAGTTTAACAATTACTTAACGTTTTCCACGAATTTACGCAAAGCTCAAAATGAGGCAGAGCATTCCGGAAAAACTCCATTATGCAAGTTGACGGAAATACGATAGCGTTTACCATGATGTAGTACGATGTCACAAAGGTTTGAACTAGATTTACTGTCTGAATATCTGTTCCACTGGAGCAAACTTTTTGTCGAATACAGAAAATAGAGAAATAGAAGCCGTGAGCCGTTTTTGTCGATATTGCATTGCAATCGTTTAAAATTTTTTATCGATTGTTGCAGAGGATGTGAATCCTGAAGTTGCCACAAACTCGCAGTCCGCTTGCAAAATCCTGCTGCAGACATGATGATCTTGGTTTACTTTTCGGGTTTGTGGATATGGTTCGAGATTGTACACAAACAAGAGACGCTTAAACCTGCCAAGTAATCTTTAGCAGCAATCTTTTCATCCTTCGCAACAGATTAAGAGGTAGATTTGAATCCCGATACACAATTTCTGTATACAAAGATGTTTAATTGTTTGCTTGGGTTTGGGCGTATTTAAAATATCGAAACAGGATGTGAGAAAGTGATTTCTGTCATATCTGAAAACTTGGCTTTTGCCACTGTTACGACGGTTTTGCCATCGACGTCGCATGTTAACCGCCCCGCATCGAACATGAAGAGAACTTTGTGAAAACTCGATCTGAACAAAAGAAAGAAAACAGCGAAAGGCCATCGCGGATGGAGCACGGAGTGATGGAAGTGGAAGGAGAGACGGGCAAAGTAGACTTCGACCAACGCCTGCAACCATCTCCACGTCACATGCTGCCACCTACCGTTGACCTGCAGCATGGGTGGGGTGGCCGGTTAGCAATGTCTGAAATGCCTGAAAGTCTGGCTTGAAGGACAGAAACAGCACCACCTTGAATAAATTAGTCTCGACTTTTAATCGAAGTTCATATTTTCTTTGATTTTAATCTCGGCGCAGTAATTCTGCTCTATAATTGTGCGATACCACTTTACTGTACTGCAAAACGTGGCAATATTTCCAGCACTTTCCCATGGCGGCACTAACCCAATATTAAAGAAAAGGCAGTGCTTTCGCACGCTTGTTTAAGAAAATCCGTCAGTAATCTCTCAAATTGCTGATTTAAAAAAAATTACTGCAACTAATAGTTTCTGCGTATCGGTTATATTAGAGTTTCGTTTTCTGAAGATTTCAAACGAACGAGGTTCAGAAGTTTCTCTAATCTCGATAGAGATTTCCTGTCTCATCACAAAAATCCAATTTTTGTCGTGCACATCATAATGAAACTTTATAGGTACATATCAACTGCACTGAAAAAAAAGTGGATTGACATCTGAAACGTCACGTTTTGTTTCATCAGACATTTTCCCAACTGGTATGCAGTTTTTGCTTTACAACAGCCTATGCCTAGACACAAGGTACTTTATACATTACAGCATGTGCGTCAGGGGAAGTAACCGCAAAACGTTTGCTTCGTTTTAGTTGTGTTGCGCATGAATTTTGTGATTAAGATTGTTAAGCCACAAATTAAACCATGAGTTGGAGTTGATTTTTATTTGGCGATAATTAATATTCAGCAATAAAAAACACAAATTAGTGCAAGGACGCCAGGGCACTGAAGGAACCAGAAGGTTGTCGAGTCGATGCTCCTCAACAATTAAATTAACTTTGTTAGTGTCCAGTTTCAATTCGTGGTGTTGCATATATGTGGGAAGGAGCTGCTAGATGACCATTAGCAGGATATGTTTTAAGGAAATTGTTAGGTACCCAGTATGCACCCCGGACCCGAATCGGGTCCCTAAAACACCTTAAAAAACCCTGCCATTAGTTCCGGAACCTTCCTTTATAACCACAGCAACCGAATTGTTAGTTGCCATGAGCTTAAAATAACTGGTTGATGGCACAGACAAGTAGACAAGATGAAAAGCTAGGTAAAACGTTACCTGCAAGCAAAATTGTCGTGTCCTAAGTACTTTGAGAATAACTAAGTTAGCATAAAAATCTGCAAAGATTTTAATCTTTATCATGTGTCCATACAGATAGTTCAAGAGTTTTTCCACTGTTAGAGCTTTTATTTTGCAATTCACAAAACTAAATCCTACTGATTTAACTTTAATGAAAACTTGAAGTAATTAAATCTGAGTGTATCTCAATGTGCTGGAGTAGATCTGCAGAATGTTTTGTTTGTTTGTTTTCGAGACGAGTCACGTGCTTGAGTTTGAAAGGATTCAGCTGCATTTTGCACTACCTTGTACAAATTAGCAAGAGCACTAACTTTATTAATGAAATGTAGCTCTGTTAGATTCTGCAAAGCATTTTAAAGTTTGGTTCATAACTACCATTTCTTGAATTTCGAAAGTTTAGCATTTTACAGGTTTTTAAGGCGATTTAGGGACCCGATTCGGGTCCCTAGAGTCAGAGAAAATCGGGTCCCTAGAATCAGAGAAATCGGGTCCCTACAGGTCCATACTGGGTACCTAACATTTTCCTTAAAAAAACTGCATTTTTTCATTTGCAACAACGTCAATCACTAATATCGAAATGTTTTGACCAGGCGATAGTAAAGAACATACCAGTGAAAAACCTTCAAGAAGTTTATTTCAAATTCATCTGACATAAATGTTTCTACGCAGAAGCTGGAAACAACAAGAACAGGTGACACTGAGCAAGCTGTTTGCCGAAATTCTTTTGTTGAAAACAGAGGTATTTTGATTCCGTGGGTTACTCGTAGTAAGCAAAAATTTACATGATTTATGCATGAAATTTCGAAGCCGTTTGCCAAAGGGGTTTGCTCGCTAACCCCCTGGAGTTCCTCCCCGACTTTCTGTCGTTAAAGTAGATGAAGAAAAAAAGTTTTTGGCGCGTGTGTGCGTGAGTACCTCTACTATTTTTCAGTCGCCCGGCGTAAGGTATCGTTACCCTCAGTTTACTCCATAATCCGTTTGTATTGTTGCACAACCAGCTTATGCATTTATGTTTCAAAGGTCACCAAACCGGTTTGCGTCTTTTGTGCGGAGACTAGATGCTTTACATGACTTCAATAAGAGTAGTTCAATTGTGATTCAGAAATTTCACGGCAGTTGACCTGCGCTACATCAATTTTTTCTGTGCTGAATTTGATGGAATATGTATTACATTTGATAAAAAGTATATCGTGTATCTTTTTTGGAAAACTCATGAACTATCAAAACCAATAAATAATTTCATTCATTAAATGACGTAGAAATATCGAAAAATACACGAGGTGTGAAAACAGTGTTGGCTATTGGACGGCTTTCTGCAGCATCGAAATTTCAGTGAACCTGAGAATTGCGCACAGTATTTAATTCGCTTTTTTCAATCTCACCTGTTGGCCTTCGCCGAAATGAAAACCCTGGGTGGAAAAAAATACGAAGAAATTTGCCAAAATTGGATCGAATGCGACGACTTAAAAGCTTCCAAAAGCTCTTAAAATGGTCCTTGTTAATAAATTCCGAAACGTTTTTGATGATGTCGAAAATAACTTGTTAAACATGTTATTGCAACACAAGATGTCCATGTGGGTTTTCGTTTCGAGTAGAATAAGCTTCAGATCTCGAATTTCGGTTACGAACATTTAGGTCTCGATCTCGTTTCGTTTTTGTTCCGGTAAAAGAATTATTGCCGGTACGGCGTTCCGGTTAGACTTTCTAGTAGGTTGGTATTATGACGCTAACGCAACAATGGTGGTACCTGAACCTTACTAGAAACAGCTTTTACATCTTATTTCCTGAGCAAGGTATTATATGAGTTCAAGGCAAATCATTTCTAGCCGTCTCAACGTTCTTTTCAAAGGAACTTGTTCACTCCCTAGCCGAGCACTTTTAAATACCGGTAAATAACCTAAATAACTTAAACTCTAATTATCTGAAAATTCCCAAAA
>JGI24158J21664_10002273_pt1 | contig 23091 bp, 9 predicted proteins | sample Ectturendosymbi3_FD_21664 | JGI IMG/M metagenome (IMG submission 21664)
TGCAGAGGCAGGTTGCGAAACTTGGGGGAGGATAGTTTTAAAATTAGCCTTTATCGCGTAACAATAACATGGCAACAAAGGTTCACTTAAGTTACGGCAGTAAGCGTTTTGCTGCATGTGACTGTTGAACGCAGACATCTGTGGCAGGTAATGCAGCGAGGCAGCGACTGCTGATAGTAGTAAGTCACGGTGTGAGAAGAAACATTTATTCAATGTGAAAACTGAAAAGAAATATTGCTGCCAACGAGTTTTATACGATGTGAAAAGAAGCATTGCTGCCAACGAAGCGCATTTTTGGGACTGTTGCAGTAACGTGGGTCATTTTCTTTGTGGCGTAGCAAATGCAAAGCGTTATGTGAACGTCTATTTGTATTTGTATCGTCAGCAGCCTGAAATGGACAACCAAAATGTCGACTTTGCCTACCCTGGAAAAATATTTGCGGACACCCATGCCTGTGTTATTTGTGTTTACAATCTAATATCTGCTTTGTACTTCGCTATATAACAACCATTTTTGTGTTATTCGAGTACCCTTTGTTCCAGCCTCTCGGTTAGCGTGTCATTGAATGTGCGATTCACCACGAACGGAGTGTGCTGGAAGACTTACTTACAACCGTATATATGTGGCGCGAACAAACGAAAACTTAGCCCGTGTGTATGTAACGTTTGTGAGTTTTTAGAAACTAATTATTGCATGCCCACACGACGGCTAACGGGCCCCTTTCAGAAAAGTTTTCTCCCCATGGCTCAAACCTCTGGTTACGCCACTGGCTGTGGGGGGGCGGCACTTTCACTTCCACATGTCGGGTCCCTTAGTGTTAGTGCCAGGTTTTGTACTGCTAAAAACAAAATTTATTGACTATATGTCCTGTTGCAGACCTCTGGTGATAGGGTCTGAACATATGAGAAAAAACGGTTCTTCTAAAAGTTCGGTTGTTTCCGCATGTTCTATGGTCTACTTCAGCTATGTCCAACCCGCGGCCCAGTCGAAAGTTTTGTGCGACCCAGTTTAGATTGTCGCTGTAGTAAATGTATCTTACATACTGACAACCTGTCCTTATTTTGATACTTTTGGATTTGAAATTTTTGATGCAGGTGGTCCTCAGTGCCACTTTATCACGTCTGTTACCATTGCAGTTAAGATTCGAACGCTTTCAGTACATTATCTCAAGATAAATTTCGTTTGCTAAGATCAAAGTAAGCCATTCAATGTGCGGCCCTCATTCATATGTCATTCAATGTGCGGCCCTGGTTAAGATAATGATATACTTTTTGGCTTAGTAAGCCATTTGGGTTGAACATGGCTGGTCTAGTTCATTACGAGGAGCTTCCTATTTATCCACAGTGATATTGTCATCTTGACGACTAAGCAAGATTCTGCCATCGTGCTTCATTGTTCTTACTTATGAGACATGCTGCAACAAATGAGCCAATGAACTTCATAACGTAAACCGCGCAAGGCCAGGTGGCCTCGCGAAATGTTGCCACCGGTCAGAACTTACTGTTTTAGCTTCACAGTTCAAAATCAAATTGATGCCAGAATAAAAAGTACGGCGATTCGAAGGCAGACTATCTGCATAAAGTCCCTTATACGAAGCGTCCGTTACTAGAAGAGAGCATAGTTTGCATAGCAAGCGTTTTTCAGTTCTGGAAACCCGCGACACACGTAGGCTTGCCGGAAAGTTTTACGTCACAGATCATTCGTCAAGCGCAATTCTTCACGTCACAAAGGTTTCACAGTGATTTGCACAAGTTCATAGCGTTCAAAATAATATGTCGTTTAATAGCTTATGTAGCCCTCGGGCAAAAGTGTTTGGGGACAGGCGTTAATGCATAGTGGACATAAAGGGCAAAAGTTTTGCAGCGTCTCTGATTCTCTTAGCTCAGCAAATTCGTTTATTCGAAAAGCTAGACCGTGATGATATGTCAGCTAGTTTGCTCAGGCTGCGCGGCAAAACGTCAACGGGTTACTTGGCAGCGAGGACCGGCTGTGTCATGAGAAGGTTTCCATTTGTTAAGTTGCTTAATTTTGAGGTAAATACGCCTCAGATTTTGCTTTGTTTCCAATATCAAGAGAATATAGCGATGAAGTGAACTTAGGATTGCCAGATGGCCGGTATTTCACCAGCCTGGCCGGTATTTTACTGCTAATTTCGCAGAGGCTGGTAAGAAGCCGGTATTTTCAAAACCAGTGCCCGAAGCCGGAATTTTGAAAATAAATAATTTGCAGCAACTGCGAAAAGAGCTAATGCAGAACTTCTCAAATTATAATGACGCTGGCAGCAGTCTCGTCGCCACATGGGGCTTTGGTGGACTTAGGCCCCCTAAACAAAGCTCCAAGCCCTCCAAATCATAATATTATAATATGAAACTTATAATATTATATGAAACACTATGAATTGTTGGAAGTTTTGTCAAGTTTGAATGTCAAGCCCCCATGCACAAGCGTAAAGCCCTCCTATTGACGACTTTCTGGCGACGGTTCTGTCTAGCAGTGAATCTTGCCAGGACAGTTCCTGCTGGGAAGTTCATATAAGGGCAAATTGTTACTTGTGCCTTGACAACACTCATTGTCTCTCTGTTTTCCCTCTTCCTTTGTTTAGTCATAATTGGCATCTTCCGTCGTCCCAAACGTGATCTGTATGAGTATTTACTGTGGCAATTAATCGTGTAACTGGCGTAGATGGGGTTGTCTGAACTACTACCGTAGGCTATTGCAGGCAGAACGCAGGGAAATCATAGAAATGGACACGACGACAGTAACATTGCAGAGACAAGCAAACCTTTCACAATCATGCGAGCTGCATTGAACAGACACATAATTTCGTCAGCGGACTATAACTGGTTCAAGTAAGGGCCAGCGAATCAACCGGGAGGTCATCTCTCAACCAGCCTTAGTGGTCCAGAATGTAGTGAGAAATTTTTTCAAGAGTTTCAGGTGAGCTACAAAATGTTTATTGCAAACTGAAGAGAATGTAGCACGCAAGAAATCATTAGTTGTGCTATGGTGTTCATACAGGCAATACTACCGTAGAAAAGCAAATACCACAAAGTCGTACGGAAAGATATTCACTTCAGAAATTGATATACAACATGTAAAATTGGAATTGTACATTACTTTTACAAAAAATGCATTATTTTTTGGAATTTTACAAAAACTGCAGTATTTTTTAGAGTTTAAGAAAACGCCTCCGTTCACATTAAACGCTGCAGTTATTGTTTTAGTCTAAAGTACGTAGGTTATAGGCTATGCTCACAAAGCGTATGTTTGTACACTGTTTGAAACATTTTCAAACCAAACATTGTGGGAGATTCATGAAATTGAAAAGAAAATAACATGAAAAATAATGCATTGTTGAAATAGCGCTATTTTCAAAAATTTTATTCGAGGATCCTGTGCCATTAAATACGCGCTTACGAATGCAACCTAGATCTGCCGCTGTTGAAAAAATGGCCGGTAATTTTACAAAACGCATCTGGCAACCTTAAGTGAACTGGAGGCGGTCTAAGAAAAGGCCCTGTGCTTGATTAGAGAATTGCTGCTATGTTTGGTTGCAACGCAATCTAGCGCCTTTTTAGGGACAGTCAAGCTTAGGTTTATTTATTTCTTAACAGATAGCCGTTTACTAAATTCGGAAAACGATATCAGCAAAGGACGTTGGAAAAATTGTTACATGTATTGAAATGCTGTCTGAAGACAAACCATTTTGGGATTTTCAGGTGTTCCCAGTGGCGTAACTGGAGGTTTGACACAAGGGAGGCAAACTTAACTGAAGGGGGCCCGTTGGCCACCGTTTGGGTATGCCATAATTAGTTCCCAAAAACTCATACACGTTATTCCACAAAAACAAAAAGTATTTGTCAGGTGATGCAACGAGCTTCAATTGGGTATATGACTTCAAAGTAGAATTTCATGTAACATATCCTATCTAAAATTGATACCCTTCAATGATTGTAACTGGCTAAGGTATGCTTATGTCTTGTTGCAAGACCCACCACAGACCTCAATCTTGGTAATTAACTCCTCGAAATTAATTCCACTTTTCTTCTAAGCACCAAATGCTTGACTCAACGATGGGTAGATTCTGGGCACTGCCTGAGTAAGCAACAAATCAAATCTATTAAGACCAGAAGGGACTTTTTTTGAGCATTTCATTGATCTCTCCGCACCAGTGATAAAACCACCTTCATTTAGCAACTACTAAGAAAATCATGCTAAATTTTTTTTATCTAAATATGGAGCTGCACACCAAACAATTGCAAAGTATGAACAGTGTAGAAGCAGTCCAACTTTAGGCCTCCCTAAAATGCAAGGCTACTCAACTGGTGGACCATAATCATATAGCAAAACAAAACAAATCACTGTATAGTGGCACAGTAGCACACATGAAAAATATTACATAACAATAACCATAAAAATATAAAAAATGTCACATTATTGTAGTATCCAAACGGCATGGAGCGAGTCTTTTGGCATGCAAAAGTCTTTATGACATCATCGAAATCTAGAGAGCGTACACACGAAACTTCGATCAACAACATGGTTAACGAGGATAGCCTGCTATCTGACATATAAGACCTGTTGAAGGTTTTGTTTAGCTTCAGTTTGATGAAACTCATTTCAGGGCTGGCAGCAGTATTGGGGCAGTTTAGCATAATCCGAAGTGCAATAAATACGTTAGGTGAAGATGAACTTCATCAAGACGTGTCTTAAGAATAGAGCTTAACGAAAGGAATTTGGTCTTAATCATTGTCATTTAATTAACGGCGATTATTTAGAGATGTTGTAATGAAATGCAAATGTTAACAAAAACTTGCAGGAAATCAGAATCAAGCCTATCGTTCAGTTATGGAAACACTATATCGAAGGAACAAACCTGAGACCGATCAAAGCAATGCGCCGCGATTAACGTTTTCTTTCATTAGCGCTTGAGTGAATTTTGCTAGAAAAGCATGGGCATTGTGCTTTTTACTAGCCGAAATACGCATGCATAAACCTTTCTGATGTCTAGACTCGTTAATCTCCTGCAGTGCCATATTAGCTATGAGGCTCGTGAGGCACAGGCCTCAGGGCCCTGCAGTCAAGGGGCCCCAACATGAAAGCCGGCATTCAAGACAGTCACAGCCTTCCTTCACACTATGATTGTTGCCCAACGTTCAATGCAATATACCAGGGTCCGCAAATAGTGGGTCGCGATATCTTCCACTCTGGGTCACGACATAATAAAAATTATATTTTAAATTTGCCATTCTCATTAGACAGAATAAATGCGACCATGTAGGCCTACTGTTTTATGTGCTAAGTTTTATACAATTTTGTGCACGAAAATTGCTACAGCCAATAGTAGGTCCAGCCCTAAAGTTCATATTTGATTATAGAGTATTTTACACAAAATTATGGCCTCACGAAATATTTGGGTCGCGAGAATTTAGACGGTGGTTCTCAAACTTTCATGGTTTGTGGCCCCGTTCCAAAGACTCTCGACACTTGCCGCCTCCTGCTCATCAATAGGCTTTTGCAATATAAGGGCAGGGCTATTTAGTAAAGGCCTCTGCTCGTGGCCCCTGGATAACCGCTCCGTGGCCCCCAAGGGGAGCCGAGGGCTCCGTTTGAGAAACCCTGATTTAGAACTATATTTTTGGGTCGCTCCAAAAAGTATTTAGGGACTCCTGCAGACTATGCGTGCAATAGGAAAAAACATTACAGGCGCTTGTGACATCATAGAAGAACGGTATGGGATCTTACGACACAGAGGAAACACGCAGGGCATAAAGCATGGTACCATGGTACTCCAGCTACATCAGTTAGAAAGGCTAACTTCATATTGAAGGATGTCGTCCTTGAGTGTTTTGAGAATACAGTGTGCCTCGTACCTGAGATTACGTATATTGTAAATTTAGGCCAAACACAGCGGAAATACATAAGTGGAGCGACTAAAAGAAAACAGTAGGGCAAGAAAAACGAAATGACAAAATTAAGAAAAAGATGCCATGTTTGCTGACATGGGTTTGAGACAAGCTTGATCTCTAACAGTAAACGTAAGGACTAAGAAGCCATCATTGGATAAGAATGAGTGCGGGATAACGAAGCCAAAATAACGTCAGTCTAGTTATCAATTCAGTGTAGCTGTAATTGAAAGCGATGCCAATGTTAACGTTTCACAACCAACAACAACGTTTAAATCATTTGTCGCTGATGAGTATTGCGAGCGAACTATCACGGAAACAAAACTATTGACAAGCTGATACATGAATTTGCTTGCAAAAAAGCACGAAGAGTACTACCATAGCAGATAAATTAGATCTTCTGGCGATTTTTATTATTAGCCGACGTTTGAAACCTGGTGGCAAACGCTACGAAATAACAACATGAGTAGCAAAAAGAACAGTACTATTATAGTTTGAGTGTCTAACATGGTGGGAAAAACTGCAAACTTTTTCACATTCCTGAGTGTATGATAGATCAAATGTTTTCATTTTCGCATTGCATATCAACCCTTTTCATTTGATGTTGCAGAGTGTGTTATTTCGCGTGATGAACAAGAGTATTATGTGGACACCACGCGACATTGTTTTTTATTAAAAAGATGGGGGCCCTCGAACAATTGTGCCTCAGGGCCCCTAAGGGGCTCATCTGGCACTGATCTCCTGGTGCATGGCACGTGTTTCAATTAATAACATTTTGTATCTCAAATAAGCTATAAATGTTGACAAATATAGGGGCCTACGTGGACGCAACATGGTTAACATTGTGGCACGGTGATTCGCCGCATTTCACGTTGAAATCGTACCAGCAATGGCCGAGTGATCCTGGTCGAGCGGGGAAACTCTATTATTGCTGTTACACGGAGAGTCGCTGGTTCGACTCTCGATTTAGGTGGCTCAGGGCGACACAGCACTGGTTGCGACAACATCCATAATTCACAAACTGCATTACTCCTTAGCAGTGATTGCTAAACAAACTCTTCTAATTACACTATTAACTCCATCTTGCTGTCTGAACAGCAGACTGCGCAAATGTGTAAGTTTGGTCGTAAGCACCAAAGGTATCTTGCTTCTAAGCAGTAGGAAATATAAGAAGACCACCTGGGCTAGCCTTAATATATTTCTTCACAACAATCACCACACAAAGTAAGTTGATCAAGTGGAAGTCTGACTTCTGAACGTATACAACTAGGCAGGGCCGGCCCTAGCAGATGCGGGGCCCAATGCAAGACCTAAGCGCGGGGCCTCTCTGAGCAGTGATTTTATGACGTCATCGTGTTCAGTCAAACGTGTTACGATCGTGGTAGAGCGCAAATATGCAGTGCAGCACTAACACGAAAATTGAGCACGTTTGCTAACGTTCGAGAGGAAATTTGCTAGTTCTGACGAGAGCGTTCTTTGTTAACAGTGAAATTTACATGGCGTTTCTACTGAATTATCCAGCGCAAGGTGTATCTGGCAAAATGAATAATCTACCCAAACACATGGCGCGGGGCCCCCAGAGGCGCGGGGCCCAATGCAGCTGCATCGGTTGCATCGGCTTAAGGCCGGCCCTGCAACTAGGTATATAGGCTAGCTTCACGTTTAACACTCCAAGCAATGAATGGTGGCGGAATGGGACATTTCGGCGATGTACGTTTCGGCGATAAATCGGTAAAAGACATGATACTTTTGATGGGAGCGCTTTTTATGTACTTTTTCAAAAAAATTTGGGTTTAGCTTTAAGGTTAAGGTTTTGGTTTAGGGTTTAGCTTTAGGGCAAACAAACATCCTATATATTATAAGGCTCTGGCCTTCAACTAAAACGCCATTTTAGGAACAATTTGACGATTTGTTGTAGTTCGGCACAGAACCGTCGCCAGAAAGTTGTCAATAGGGGGTCATTATGTTTGTGAGGGGGCCTTTACGTTCGTGCAGGGGGGGATTAATATTCGAATTTGACAAAAATTCCACTAACATGTAGTGTTTCATATTTCAATTTGGGGGGTCTTGCAGCTTTGTTTGGGGAGCTAAGCCCCCCGTGGCGACGGGGCTGGTTCGGCAGTAAGGTCAGTTCGCCTATAGCGACGCTTTTTCTCCGGTCCCTTGAAGTGACGTTATTGGGCAATTCTACTGTATTTCAAAAACACGCTTTTTCCGTATGAAACATTTGCAACCAACATCGCCGAAACGTCTCGTCGCCGAACCGCCGTCGCCGAAACGATATCGCCAAAACGGCATCGCGGAAAGTCCTAGATGCAATGGTGGCGCTTTACGCTCAAGCCTCAAAAACGTTCATTAGGTTACCTCACAAACGTACCAAAAATGATCAGCGATGTTGCTCCAGGTAAGAGCGGCAGTTACTTCTCTGTCTATACATTACAGAACAGAACAGAATACGTATTGATAAAAACGATACTGATTTCTAGTGTTTCACATTTCAATTTGGCGTTTGAAACTTTGTTTGGGTGCTAATCCCACAAAGTCCGTCCGTGGCGATGGGACTGAATTCTGGGTCCCCTGTGTCGCTAGGCAGTAAACATGCGGATATTTCTCTGATACGTATGATTGAATATTCCGGTTAAACACATCAAAAAATCATGGCAAATTGGTTATGCGGTTAACTTCATTCGTCTGTACTAACACCCGAAATCACCGGAAAACACACCGAGAAATTTTTGAAAAACGTTGAAAACAAAAACTTACTAAAAATAAAAATAATACTAAATACCTAAGTACAAGCTAACAGGGGGACCATTTTTTCATTTAGCCTGCCAGGGGGGGGCGGCGCGCATCCCTGCCCCCCGTCAGTTACGCCAGTGCCTGTTCCTCCTGTTCCTGGGAGCAGAACCGTCGCCAGAAAGTTTTCAATAGGGGGCTTTGTATTTCTGCGGAGGCCTTTGCGTTTGCGCGGTGGGGCTTGACATTCTAAAACTTGATAAAACCTCCACTGATATATAGTGTTTTCGTGTTTCGATTTGGGGGGCTTGGAGCTTTGTTTGGGGGGCTAAGCCCACCAAAGCCCCACCAAAGCCACCAAAGCCTGGGACCACCAAAGCTTGGGAGCACTTTCAATTCATTGACAACTGTAGAAAATTTTTCATTTCTTGCACTAAACTTGCATGTATTTAAATGAACTTTGGTTCGTTTCTGCAGTGCAGCATCTTCTCATATAATTCTCTTGCAAGTTGCAATAAATTCCAACTTGGCATGACCAGATTTTTAATGAAGTACGCAAGGTTGCCGAATTGCTTAAATTCTTATTCTTTGTAAGTGCTCCGAAAATATAGAGCACTTGCAAGAAAATTTCATACACACTTGACAGCACAGAGAAGACGCACACGCGTGCATTTGAGCAAAATTAAGATTTAATCGCTGCAAATTACTACGGCTATCTAGCACCGTGAAGAAACTTATCGTAGTATAGAATGAAAATGCGTAAAAGGCATCGGGCATCTAAAGTAGGTAATTAAACTTGTTGGACCAAAACACCCGTGCGCTAGAAAGTTGCATGAAAGTTGTGGCATATATGAGCATGAAACGTTACGACAAGATTTGTAAACTTAATAGATGGCAACAAGCACTCACATTTTATGGAAAACAATGCAATGTTGCTGCATTTTCGGGTCACTTGTGTGACCAGTGCGCACGTTCGCAGCCTCGCAGGCCTCTTGTGCATTTTGCTTGAAGAGAGCTTTTCTGCACACTTCCCAACTTTGTCCACCCTTTCTTATTGAGAACGAACAACTAATAAGAAAATGGGTCTCCAACCTACCAGAGAATACACGGATGTGCTAAACCAGGTGTTCTCAAACTTTCTCTGGCCATGTGCCCCTTCAGCATTTGGAGAGATGAACATGTACCCCTAAAGTTTCGTATGACAATAAGGCTGAGGAAAATCGCACATACATATTTAGCAATAAACATATAATGATTTTGAAAATAATATCCACTGATATATGTATACAATATACATCTTTCGAAATGAATAATATGTAAACATATTTTTCCTTTCTGTTGCTAACCTTAAATGTACCCTTTCACATAGACAAATGTACCTGCTAAATTGACCAAACTGCGCTTTGGGTCCTACATCTGTAAACATGTTTGTTGGGGTTTCACTCCTGTGTGGATACAACTCACTTCCACAGGAAGACATCTACTGATCAACGTCTGTTGATGCTCAAGTAGACACGTACTAGCTGTGGCTTTGAGCATTTCAAGGGCAAGGTTTCGAGAGACTTAAATAGTTCGATACTTTGGTCACCACAGTGTCAAGATGTTCATAAAAAAACTCTCCTCTTTGGTTACAAGTTTTGGGTTTTGTCTTCCGACGAAGGTTACCCGTTTAACTTTGAAGTATGAGAAGGAAAAGTACAAGAAGGAAATTTTGACGTATAAGAAGAAAAATCCACAACAAGTCCAAAAAACGAAGAAAAAACATGTAGCACGCGAGTTCTGTTGCAAAATCTTGAATTAAAAATGAACTTTGTTGCGAAAGTTTGTTGTGTGTAAATTCGTGGCGTATCAAGTATAGTATCCGCATTCCAAAGAAATGGAAAGGGACATAATTACATAGCAAAGTTATGGAATGGCGAACAGCTCACGAATACAGAATGAAAAAGTACCCTGGTTCCTGCCATTGTTCCATTTTTGGAACATAAAATATATAAAAAGCTACCCAACCCATGCAATCAAACTATGTTCTGGTTTAGTCAGAATATATCAAACATGAAAATGTAAAAAGATTCAGCAGATCTGATTGCCAGAAAATTTTCGGCGCCTAATGGGTTAAAACCCAATGTTCACTGGTATATCGCTCGTTACAGTTAAAGCCAGACGTCCTTGAATGGCAGGAAACAAGACTGTCGTTTCAAACAGACTGTACTTTTTGCTAGGAAGGATGGACTAGTAGATTACGCTGCATGAAGCGTTTGAAAACCAACAGCAGTAAAATTTCCTTGGCTTTTTGCCGTTTTGGAATTTTCTTGTTTTTTTACGAGGTATTTTGTTATTGTGAAGTTTCTGCAAATTAATTATCTTTTCACACTAAATAAACACTGAGTTAATCTTGTGTAGAAATTTAAATACTGCGCGCTTCAGGCATGTGGCGCGATGCGCCGGCACACTGGGAGCAGGTCACCTGGAAGTAAATGTGCCTAACGGTTAAGTTGATGTATTGCAGGGACAAAGTAAACTGCTAAATTTGTGATGGAAACTGAATCATCTGGTGCAGTGTCTTCTCCAACCATTGTTTCTCAGACTAATACGATCATTGGTATTGTCTCGGAGGGAGAAAATGAAGTATCAGGTGTACCTGCCAGCACTGTGTGTAAGAGGATCAAAGCAGAAAGCAATTCCACAGAGGACTTTATTCAACCCATTTCCGAACTAGTTGTTTTTAGATTAGCGCTGGCGGCCTTGGTGATATTGATCAACGCCATTGTAGTTGTTGCCATCATTTACAACTGGAAAAAAATGCGTCAAAACATTTATATATTTGCCTTGAACATCTCGCTTTGTGATTTTATGATTGGGTTGTTCAATTTTGGAGTAAGCGCTCATCATCTGGCCGTGGAAGCTCATGCAAATAACACGAATGACGGTACGGCAGTTCTGCATTAATGATTTTGGTGTTTTGTCACCAGACTGAAGGTTTTATTATTTCTTATATAATTTTTGATGTGCAGCATGAACGCCTAACTGTTTGAGCAGCGTAACAGTCTTAACTGTTTTCGCATAGGTTTAACTTGCAGTTGTTGACTAGTTATGACGCTTGCATTTACTTTGTAGCTGAGTACATGGACGCCACTGGTTGGTTCTTCTCCGTTCGAACAGCCTCCTTCATGACATTCGAAGTGGCCTCAGCAGGGAACACAGCTCTTATTGCCGTAGCTTTCTCGAGATACGTTGCTGTACAGACGGCTCAGCCGATGGATGAAGAAAGGTAAGCTTGACTTCATTTGAAAATCCTTGTGCACTTCTCAGTGCAGTGACTCCCAAAATTCTGTTTTTGGCTGGGTATTCGAAAAAAAGCATGGAGGTTTTGATTCCATCCACCACCTGAAAGCTGTAATTCAGTTTTAGTGAACTCTGCACATCGAACACGGTTGGCCTTAAACTGAATGGACGGATTTCTCCAGCTTGAGTCTGGCGCGTATAGGTGGAGCAGTACTGACTGAAACGTGATCTATTTTTATCGAGTCGGGTACTCGAGCAATACATATCAATTGACGGACGTACTACGATTCAGTACATCAATGATGTTTTTTTGCAAACTAAACTAGACGGTGTGTGTTCGTGCTATCTATGTTTTGAGGCGTATTTTACACCACTTGCGCTCTTGATTTAATGAACTGCCACCGGCAGCAGTTACTTACTGTGGCATGAGTTTTGAGCTTGGTGAGGCACATACAACCAGCAAAGCATTATTGTTGAGTAAGGGCTTAGAAAACTAGCTTTACGAAAAGATGTCTTTACGAGTTTACGAAAACGATGACTTGTTTCCCACTCTGCTCTACCATTTTGATTTTTTTAACAAAAATACTACTAATATCAATGCATCGTGCATCGATTTCTTTACTGTTTCTATGTCTATACCTGGGAAAATTTAAATAAATATAGCTTAGCTTTGCTTGCCCAATAATGTATTCACATTTTAAACCTATTTTTTACTTTCCTCTGCACCAATCAGGTGTAATAACTGCAATGAATCATTTCCTGTGTTGCTGCAAACTATGGTTTAAGTTTCCAAGGGAAGTGAAGTCCCACAAAATTGTTTCTAATTGGAATTCACTCCACTCAAGACTGGCTTCTTACATATCAACCAGTAGTAGAAAAAAATAATTGTAGTAACTGCTGCTTCAGTCGAACTCGCATTTATTTTGATGAATCGATATGATAGTGCATGGTTAAACGCCGACTCGGGGAAGTGACAAATCGATGACATGACCATTTGGCTATGTGGCCTGTATATAAAAGTGTCAGCAGAACCATTTTGTCCTGGTTGTCTTGCAACTGATTTTACCTAGCTCTGAGGCTGAAGTGACATATTGGTAAGCACCAATGTGAACGACTTACGAGACCGAAACGTCGACCTACCTATAGACAGGAAATGTAAGAAATTTGCATTGAAATCGCGTTGCACACCGCTCGATTCAACTAAAAATTTGCATTTACTGTCTATAGGTAGGTTAACGTTTCGGTCTCGTATGTTGTTCACATAAAAGTGTAACCCGTGATCTTTGCAGCAAACAAATCTAGTACAATAGACAAAGAAAATGATATAAAACTCACCGCTATATGTGTCCCGGAAAGATGTTAAATTTTTAGTGGAATCGAGCGGTGTGCAACGCGATTTCAATGCAAAATTCTTGCATTTACTCTACATAGGTAGGTCGACGTTTCGGTCTCGTATGTCGTTGATATAAAAGTGTAACCCGCGATCTTTGCAGCAAACAAATCTGCTACAGAAGACAAAGAAAATGATACAAAACTCACCGCTATATGTTTCCCGGAAAGTTGTTAATTTTGAGTTGAATCGAGCGGTGTGCAACGCGATTTCAATGCAAATTTCTTGCATTCACTGTCTATAGGTAGGTCGACGTTTCGGTCTCGTATGTCGTTCATATAAAAGTGTAACCCGCGACCTTTGCAACAAACAAGTCTACTATACTGTAATAGTCAAAGAAAATGATATCAAAATCATCGCTATATGTTTCTGGGAAAGATGTTAAATTTTAAATTGAATCGAGGAATTGTCTAACAGGATTTCAGTGCAAATTTCTTGCTTTTACTGTCAATAGGTTGGTTAACGTTTCGGTCTCGTATGTCGTTCACATAAAAGTGTAACCCGCGATTTTTGCAGCAAACAAATCTACTACAACAGATAAAGAAAATAATATAAAACTCACCGCTATATGTTTCCCGTGAAGTTGTTAAATTTTGAGTTGAATCGAGCGGTGTGCAACGCGATTTTAATGCAAAATTCTTCCATTTACTGTCAATAGGTTGGTTAACGTTTCGATCTCGTATGTCGTTCACATAAAAGTGTAACCCGCGATCCTTGCAGCAAACAAATCTACTATGATAGACAAAGAAAATGATATACAAGTCACTGTTGTATGTTTCCCGGAAAGTTGGTTAATATTTTATGAAAGAAATGGTTGTTTTTGTTGTTGAACATTTTTTGCTATGGCCTTTTTGGTAAATTTTGATGCATGTTTTCCACACCATGGTTTTGATTTACCAGCAATCGTCATCTTTTATTCTTCTCGTGCCTTTTTTTCATCTTAAAAGTCTTTCTTATGTGCTGTTTTGAAGTTTAAAAAATTTTACGTTCTTCGCATCCAACGAAAAAGTCGGGCTTGAAAAAGTCGGGCTAACTTTACCTTGGTGTTGGGAACCACTGTCATAAATTAACGCAGGGTTTGAAAGTCAGCTTTTGAGGATCAGTCAGAGAAAAATTTAGTGTGAATATTGAAATGAAAGACTTTGTTAGAAATATCTGCTGAGCAAGTTTTGTGCCTGCTGTTACGTCTTGCTATCAGGTACACGCCCAAAACGCCGCCGATACACACATACCTATCTGCGGTGTGGCTTTGCTAGTTTAGGTACCACTGGCCGACTGGTGTCGAAACCTCGCTGTTGTTAAACTGCGTACTGTAGTGCATAAAAGGTCTTTCCCCTACACACGCTGCACATGGTATTACACTTGTGATAGTAGTTGCATAACATTGTTAATGTTACGTCACAAACTGTTCGTAAGCTACCACAAGAACGGATTAGTCGTATGGTTTATTTAAAATAAGCCACCTGTTGGCAGATGGTTTATTAAAAAAAACTTGCTTTGTAGTAAGAAGAGTGTGACGAAAATAGTTGGCTATCAACAGCCTACTTGTCTCTGTGTCAGGATAGCATTCGTCATTGGAACCATTTCGCTTTCATGTGATTTGTTTTCACTTTGGTGGAGCTGTTTTCGTTCACGTGGGACGGACACCGGCACAATTGTGTGCGGGAAATGGTGTTTTGTTTTACATGTGTAGAGTCAGAGTGTAGTGCTGTGGAAGTGGCATGTTTAGCATAGAGTATTCGACATAGCAGTGCCAGTGTGCGATTGCATCTAGTGTTGCTTTAAGTGTCTCTAGTGAATATTAACGCTGGGTCATATTTAACGATATTCAGTCCCGTCGCCACGGGAGGCTTTGGTGGGCTTAGCCCCCCAAAACAAAGCTCAAACACCCCTAAATTCAAATATGAAACACTGTAAATCAGTGGGGTTTTTGTCAATTTTTAGAATGTCAAGCAAGCCTGCACAAATGTAAAGCAACCTATTGAAGACTTTCTGACTACGGTTCTAACGATATTCACAAGCCTATATTGGGTTTAATAGGGTTAATCATAGCAAATCGATCTTCATTGCAACGGAAAGTCACCATGCAGGAGAGAGATTTATGTTGGCCCCCCTACTTTTTTACTTGGCCCCGCAGTGGTCTCCCTACTTTTTTCATTCTGGAATCGCCACTGATCTAGTGGATCACGGTTGATATGCTAGTTATCAGCATTGTAGAAAGGTACTTTCGACTTGGATTAAAGTGCCTTATTCGTCTAAAAAAAAGTTAATTTACTGTATATAAATTACTGCACTAATTATATACGTAGCCTACTCCAGCACTTATATTTATAAGTTGACTCTGAATATATATAAAACTTCTCATAATGTCCCGCTATTCTGTTGCCGAAGTGTCAACCTGTTTTCAAGAAATGCTCCTATTTTTGTTGTTACGTCTCACTAGACCAGACTCACTACGTTACTTCTGGCGGCCAACAGGAAGGCTAGCTGGAACAAAGCGAGAATTAACTACAAACGCTGCAGTGCTTGCCCCTGAACTATCTGGATTTAAACCACACAGAGACGGGTAAATAGCTTTCCCTGAATCATAACGATAACAAAGATGATAAAAGAAGAAACCCAGCCACCACAACCGCGGTTCATCGCACAGTGATGCAAGGTGAAAATTTCAAGTTTAATCGCGAAAGTAATCGTCGATTACGATTAAATTGGCAATGTAATCGATTACGATTGCACTTCATTTTTGGTCAGTTCAATCGATTACGATTACTCAAACTGTAATCGATTGTAATTGATTACCATTGATGAATACGATTACCCCATGTCTGGTTAGGAACTATTATTTTTTGCTGAAACGTCGTTCCAAAAAATTGCCATGTCATTGAATGTCATGTTATTCAGTTTTTGTGTCATCAAACTATCACTATGCCATGCCACCGAATTTACCGAATAATTTCGCCAATTTCGTATGCCACCAAGTTAATTGCCAACGAACACTGCATGATCTGTTTCTGAATACCTAACTAGGCTGTGAGGTATTTCGAGTCCTCCTAGGGCTGCTGACCCCGCAATCCTACCCAAGGAAAAAGCGGGCATGAAAAGGAATGAGTGCATGAGTGAATGAATGATGTGTAGAGTGTAGACAGTGCGAAATTTTAATGCTGCTGCGAGATCACTTTTGATCGCATTGATGCAACCGACATTTTAAACGATTTGAAGAAGAAAAAACTGCTAAGCCTTGTGTAGACATGGGTGTCGGAAGGGGGGAATGGGGATTTACCCCCTGGATTTTGAAATTTGACATTTTCCTGTTTAGATATTTAGCAAAAAAGGTTGTTTTCTTAATTTAGAGTGGGTAAAGTCAAACTTCTCCATTTTTGGCCCCCCTGGAACAATCTTTTTGACTACTCCTGGAAAAATCCACTATTGTCCCTGGAAAAATCCTTCCGACGCCCGTGCTTATAGCTATCTGTTTTTACAAAAGTAAGTGGTGTTGTGTGTGTATAAATTCGGTGTTCTTCGACTTCACGTTGTAGTTTCTTCTAAGAGGTTCAAAACAGCATGATGGTCAAGAGAACGGGTATTTCATACTTTTGTCGTCAAAAAAAGCATAAACTTAAGGTTTGAAGTTTGCAAAGTGAATCATTACAAAGAAACGCATTTTCATACTGCGTATCAACATCACCATAAAAAATAAATGTTTTTGCAATACTGCTGTAAAAACATACGGCAATGAAATTTGCCCACGAAAGTCTGATAAACTTTCAGTTAAGTCAATTTCATCACGCCCGATAACCCATTCACTTCTTCACTGCTCTATCACTGCAGGACACTGTACGCAAACATATTCATCAAAACGTTTGCCTCCAAAACACTTTCTATTCTCGTTTGTTGGCAGAGACCCTGTTCTTTAGGTATCCGAACGAAAATGATATATAGGGTAAGTTGGAGAATGTGCAGGCCAATGATGGTCTGTACGACGTGAGATGAGCCTATCTCCATGGAAGTAACGATGGGGGTATTCGAGTAAAGCATTGGAGCAATGCGGTGTTAGTCAATCCTGCTGACAAATCACAGAATCCATGACCACTCCTCGCTTTCGCTTCAGTGCTAGGATGAATTTTCTTTTCAGTAGTGTAATGTGTCGCTCTATGTTCACAGTTACCGGACGTCCATCGATCGGCATCCTCGAACCAGTATGGTCCGATAACGCCATTATGACTCAACACGCAGCAACAGTCACTTTCTCCACATTAAGTGGACGATACTGATGCTCATGAGGCTGATACTGAGCCCCAAAGAGCATATTCTGTTTGTTCACGTGACCAATAAGATGGAAATCTGCCTCGTCACTGAAAATAATGAAGTCCAAGAAATCCGGATTGTCTTCGATTCGCTGATTGATGTTTGCTCAATGGCACATCTCTCAGCTTTATTTGCATCGGTCTCTTAAGTCGTATAAACTGTATCTTATACGGAAATAGGTGCATGTCTTGGTGCATTATACGCATAACTGAACTCCTTGAAAGATATGTCTCCTGGGAAAAAAGTCTTGTAAACTTCTTGGAGACTGCTCCAAACAATGTCGCACAGTCACGATGTGATTTTCTGTCGTGACTTGCCGGGCCAGCCACTGCGATCTTTAGTGTTATCTTGTGCACTTCCCGTCTCCCTGAATTTGTCCAGGGGGCTTTATTGTGAGTCTAGTTGAAGGATTTCTACCTGGAAAGTTTCTCCGAAATTGTCGTTAAGTTTGGACAACTGATTTAATCGAGAAATAGGTCTCTACAATATTGGTGTTCTCCAGCACAGAATATCTTACTGCTTGATCCATTGAAGCTGGGAAATAAAAGTTTGGAGCCCTAACTATGAGCTATCTGTGAAACAGATACCTGGGTTAGTTTGATATGAAATGATAGCGATAATAAAATGGATACATCTTTTTGGGTCACCCTGTACGAGTGGTTCTCAACCGGCATATGTTGGTATTGCGTAGTTCGTTAAAGATTACTTGAAGTCCCACCATGGATGACAAACTAAATATACATTCGCAATCACATAAGGTTTTAAGTGGGTGCCAGAACGGCCTAGAAGATTCTAATTTGGTCACCAACGATTCAGGACACTTCCGATTATGCAGCAAGAGTGCCGCAAGCCAGTGAAGGTTGGGTACCTCTGGGATTACAACGTGGGTTGCCGTTTGGTTTAGAAGGTTATGAACTGCCTCTTGCCCAAGCGTACTGTAGTTAATACGCATGCTTTTTTTCAGGAGAAACACTTTCACGGCAAGACTTATGCGAAGATCTTATGGTCTGCTGTCAAGAAGGCAAAGCCATATTTTGTCCATACTGGTTTGGCTGGCGTCACTGGTCATACGTAAGTTCTTAGGATTACTTAGGCCTAAATATTCTTGGTTGTGTAAGCTCAGTGGGGTTGCTACTAACTCTTAATAGTTCAGATGTGTACTACATATCAAACTGTTCGAAGCTGAGATCTGTGCTGTAGCTCAGAAATTTTGTCATTGGAATCAGTTTTTTTAAAGGTTTGACCTTGGTGACTGCTAAGACATTTTAAGACACCGCAAATATTTTATCTGAATGCCGAGATGATCATAAATCATGGTTTTAGTATAGTTTGGTGGTGATTATACAGCGATGTTCTAATGAATTTTGAGGTACCGATGTAAAAATTTTGGTAGACCGTTTTGGTTTTCAAAACACCTTAAAACCATTGAGTGGAACCATTCTTTTTCCATTTATTAATTTGCGCCATTAAACCATCAAAACGAAAGCCTTGATTCGCCCCATTTATTATCTGATGGCTTTTGGACAATAAACGATGACATCAGCGTGATAGAGCTAACCAGTGGCGGCTCGTATGGTGGCACTGCGGAAGTGCAGCACCCCCTATTTTCACGGTAAATTTGTTTATAGGTCAGTTTATTGTTTTATCTTGATATTTAAATTTGCGTTAACAAGAAAAGTTGACACAGTGTCCCCTTTCCCAAAACTCTATGCATAAACCTAAATATTAGACATCTATTTGTTTTTGTATGGAAAGGACTGCAAATAACGAAAGCCTGGAGCTGTGAGCTCTTGCAGCGCCAGTGTCGCTATAGCCAAGTATTGGAAGGGTTGTGGCCTGTCAATAAAGCACAGCCAACGTAGAACTGCGAGCTGGAGCTGTATTTTCCACAGCGCCGGGCTGGCGAGTGCAGTGGCCTGTGACGGGCAGCAGAATCATTTTGTTCGTCTAAGTGCTGGTGAGATTAGAGGCAGCGTACGTAATTGTAGGCTCTAAAGCTTTACAATGCACCGTGGTATGACACATTGTATGAAACTGGTAATGAAGTTTACTTACAGTAATTATATTTGGCATGTATTTTGTACTAAAACAGCGGAAAGTAACGTGAAAAAATAAAAATGGAGTAGACATGGTGTCGTGCCTGTTTGCGCAAGATTTTGTCTCTTCAGTAGGCTCTAGTCATTTTTTACCTCATTAGTAGGTGGTGATTTTTAATGCATGTAGGCTACTGGCTTTATTACTACAAGAGGTTGTGAAAAATTATCCTTGAGGTCATGGGCGTCGGAAGGATTTTTTCCAGGGGAGGGCAAAAGTGGATTTTTCCAGACGGAGCCAAAAATATTTTTCCATGGGGGAGTAAAAGTGGCAAAATTTCATTTTACCCACTCGAAACTAAGAAAACGACCTTTTTTGCTAAAAATTTAACAGGAAAATATCAAAATTCAAATTCCAAGGCGGGGGCTTGGTCCCCCTGCCTCCCCCTTCCGACGACCATACCTGAGGTGATGTTTCATGTGGAGTGTATTGGTAGAAAGTGTATGGGCTGTATTCCAGAATGCGCTTTGAGCACATGCTGAACTTGAAGTTTTCTCACCCCAGTTTAGGAACACCGTAGAATATCATTTTCGAATAGGCCCACAATTTTGAATTACGTCAGAATTGAAAAAGGTTTTAAATGTCAAGTTTAAATTCGTGCTTGAGTTGAAATATCAAGTAGACTTTTGAAAAATAACCTTAACATCAAAATTCGCGTTTAAATACTGTCCTAGGATGCAACGTTGTGCATCTCCATCTAACGTTTCATCCGCTCCTACCAGTGTGATCGTGTGCAAACACCTATTCTGTAATGCGTTTCGGCTATCCATATTTGTGCTTCTACGCTGTTCGATTGTGCCTATTATATGGACCACGTGTCTGAAATAAAATGTTATTATTATTGTCAATTGTAAAGCATGTAGTAACACCCAGTGTTTCAGCAAATCCTGAACTATGGCTGCTTGCACTTAATTATTGAAAATTAATTCGCTAAAATGATAGTCGATCGCAGCATCGTTCTATTATTTATTGACTGACTTCAAATAACTGTGCTAAGTATTTCCAGGCAGACTTTCATTGATCAGCAAACAACGAGTTGAATGTTGTTGTTTACGTCGGGTTAATGAGTGCTTATAACTTTTAAACGGAAGTCTCACAATTGGATCGTAGGAAGGAAATGTCACACGTCATAAAAGTCCGCTCCGCCGTGAAAAATCTGATGTTTTTTAGTCTTTATAAAATCTTTGTTGAGAGGAGTTGCAGCACCCCGTGAATCACACTCACGAGCCGCCACTGAGGCTAACTATTAAACAAAGTGACGTCGCTACGTGTACTGCTATAAAAAGAACTTTAAGATCAAATTGCAATTACGTATTAAAGAATAGGCTACTGATCAAAGGCAATACGTATGGTTTAGCTAATGAGCAATGTAGGTCGATAAAGAACAAAACTCTCATACCGCGCAAAGGTAGTTGGTATTTGATAAATAAAAAGTATTATCTTTTCAGTGTCTGTAGGTCTAGCTTGGAACTGCACTCATGATTGCCTTTGCTTCATGTCAAGCGGAATTCTGTTGAAGAGCCGTGCAGCTGCAAATTGTCAATACACTCACCAGTGCAGGTCAGATAAAAAATAAAAAAGTAAAAAGTTTAATTGAGCTTATCCTCTCCGTAACTCACCATGAAATCAAAATCTGCATGTCTAGTAAAGTGCACCTGAGATTTTGAATTGAGATATTGTTATAGGTAACGAACTGTTTCGATTTTGTTGTAGTTACTTGCTTCCATCTCAAAAGATTCAGTATTCCATCGCTGGGGTGGTCCTCTTCTTGTTGTCTCTTCTCGTAGTAATAATAACGTGTGCTCGCACCATTTGGTTTACTGGAGGCATGGCTGTACTTCTGCCCTACCGTCTCCACCTGAACATTGTCAGAGGCAGAAAAAAGCGACAGGAAGAAGGTAAAAGTGAAATTAGCAGCTATAAAGAAAATTTGGTTGGTTTGGTTTGTATTATAACCTTTTTCTTCCACGTATTCGAAATCTGGAATTTGTATCACTCTTATATAAACTGGAATTTGTATCACTCTCTTTATATTTTTCAACAGCTGACGACTTTTCTCGTTCGACGCCGCTTTGCAGAAGAAACTCGATGCAACTGTCGTATACGCGCAGTATGACGCACTTTATACTGGCTTTAAGCGCCGTTTTCCTGGTATGCAGGTTAGTTCAAGGCTCTCATTGGTCATAGGGGAAATAAAAAAAAACAAACTGCTGTACATAAAATCTGAAACAAATTTGTGTCATACGGTTGCCATAGACATGGGCGCAGCCAGGGGGCCATACCCCCCGCAAATTTTTAGAATATCTAGTCATTTTGTACTTTGAGAGGCGGTATCCCATGTAAAATACTGTTGCTAGCCTAAAATCAAGAATTTTGTCCCCCAAAAAGTTTTGGTCAGGCTACGCTACTGGCCATTGTAGTAAATCTATACCACAAGACCTCAACAAGGCTTTATTCAGCAAAAGAGAACAGCAGTGAACAGAAGCCATGGTCAAGTCAGAATGACAGTGACGAACACGAAAGTAAAGGACGCAAACCAAGGAATGCACACCAAGCAATCAACGCGCGCAACTGTTACGCTTTAGGGAATTGGCTACCACAGCCATAGACCAGGGGTGGGTCTCCAAACATTTCTGTTTGAGGGTCGCAGATTTTTCACAGCACTTGTGAAGTGTTACTGCTGTACCGATGCACTGTAAGTGATTGCTCTAGGATACCTGCGTGCTGGTCGCGGCGGCAATGTCAGAATCACTGAGCACTGAGACTTTAAGATAATATCAGACAGAAAATATGTTCTAGCTAGACATACCCAATATGACAGTAGGGTGAAAAAACAGAAAAAGAGTGACATCAGCTTGTCAACTCTATTGCTACTTAAAGCTGTGTGTGGCTGTGGCTGAATGCAGGGGTGCACGCAGGAATATTGTAAGGGGGGGCTGAAATTTTGAGAAAAATATTTTGGTCGTACTAAAGTACAGGCTACCTTATTTTACTATAACATTTATGTCATATATGCTATTTCAATTTTAACACATCAAAACTTTTCTTTACCAGGTCCAGCCGCGACGTCTGTTTTTCTTTGCCTGTTTCCCCCCGTTACCGTGGTTTTGTTAATCTGTAAAGTACGATGCGATGTAGTGTGGCACTTCTCTGCAAAATTTTGACATTGTTTATGGCAGTTTGTAACATGCTTAGTATCCCGAGATATTGTTTTTAAAAGCACTCGTATGCTATATAGTAGCATTACTTCATACCACTTCCAGCAAATTCTGATGCCTCAGTCGGCTATTATTTGTCATGAAATATTATCAACAGCACTTTTCTCAACATCGCAGACAAGCAAAATGCACTGCAGTACCACTACAGATCGTAGAATT